>Ga0307509_10003356_pt1 | contig 24411 bp, 21 predicted proteins | sample 10_EM_MG_FD_202245 | JGI IMG/M metagenome (GOLD analysis project Ga0307509, IMG submission 202245) | Populus trichocarpa ectomycorrhiza microbial communities from riparian zone in the Pacific Northwest, United States - 10_EM | ecosystem: Host-associated > Plants > Roots > Unclassified | place... | reverse complement strand
AGTCTAGTCTAATGGTGTAAATTAGACCCACTGGAGAGTCGGAATTATTGAAACCGACTCGACCAGGACTGGTCTGACCAGGCCCGCCAAGCAATAGGATATGCTATTTTTATCACAATATGTTACGTTCAAATAAAGCTTTTCTTAATAAAACTTATTGTTTCCATGGATTATACGGTGGAGATAGTGCCTTGTTTAGATTAGGGGTGGCGAAAATAGGTTTCAAGTATCGAACTATTTGTTGTCCAGAATGTATCGTGCTTGCTGGTATGTGAAATGATTTGTATTGGAGGAAGGGTTACTGGCGAATGGAATTGTGGAATTGTGGAATGGTAGAATGTACAGCATGGTTGGGAGAAGGAATGACACTATGCGCTTGAGAATGAGAACTGGTATGAATGGTAGAATAGATGAAATCCTGATGGCTTCACTGGCCTTGGATGTTTGTATATATAACCTGTTGTATCTTGATGCGGACGAGAATAGGCAAGCAAGGCAGAACGAACAAATATGATTCTATCAAAGGGTTGACAGATGATTTCGCTATTTTTCGTGGATTAAGTGAGTGATATTCCATGATCAACTGCGACTATACAGGTATCCGATGCCACTTATCCATCGGGTAATTGCATTTCCACCACATGCTATCCTCTCCAAGATGTTCTATGAACCTGTACTGAGGGCCAGTTGATTTATACTGTGGCAAGCGGCTTTAAAATCTTATGATAGCTACAGTTCTAGGACAAAAAGAATCGTCCAATGCCCATTTTACACCACAAGTAGCCCATTTCGCCACCCTCCCTCAGGCCACAATTTTTATGAGAACCCACAAAAGTTTGACTGTGTATTAGAAAACCCATAGATAATATAATGAAAGTTACAAAACTCTTAAATATCACAAGGGGATGGAGAAATGGTTGTTTAAGTAGAAAGGAATTGGTTGTCATGTACTTTTTTGTATGGAGCCCCATACAAAAATCTAGGTCACTTTCACGCAGGCTGATGCATTCAAAAACAATGGAAGCAGCTTTCATCGCTTGGACTTCTACTTCTAGAGGTTTGAATAAGTTGGGATTTTCCGGTTGGAGGAAAGATTCACAGTGTTTATATAAACACAATGTTGGGAATTGTCGGTTTGAAAATGTCAGATTTGGCACTAAAACCTGTAAAGTCAGTCCCGGGGATGTGGCTCAGGACTGGGAACAGGCTCACGCATGGCCAACATTGGAAAATCAAATCTACTTTGCATTGTCTCGACAAATAAACCAGATACGCCCTTGTGAATCAAGCTACAGGTACTTTGAAATATAGAGAATCTGAAAATCAGCTTTTTATTTCCTGGTGATAAATTGTTATTCCAATATAGTGGTTTAAAGATTGCCTATTTCATAAATAAATTGCCTTTTTATAAGTATATGAAAATTGAAAAGCCTGGCAGAATTATATAATAAAATGGATGAAAGAATAGTATACGTCTTAGATATTCAGAATAACCACATTTTAATTTTCTTCATAATCATTTTTGAAAGAAATACCAGTTAAAAAAGACAGAAAAAATACACCCAAACTACATACAAATTGGATCAATTTTACCATATAATATCTACATAAGTAGTTGGCCTATAAACTCACCATCCTAGAATAACCTTTATGATGGTCTTTGAAGTTAGTAGATGAAGTTTGAAGTCAGATAAATATATCCACCAATATTTCATACAAGTTTTTAAAGATGATTGCTATATAACTCATAAGCTGTATGTTAATAATCTACTTGCTGAAATCAAATCATAAGGCTAACTACATATCAATTACAAATAAGATCAGGTTTAGTAGACTAGAGTAGGCAGTCTGGAGTGTAGTTTAAAGTATATATTAATTCTAATACACGATAGAATGTGGATTATTGATTTGTAACTAAAGGCAATTAATATAGAATCTGATCAACAGCTATCATTGGATATGGCCCCAAAGAGTTCTTAACTTCCAAGATCTTTTATGTTAATTTAATAATTTCTTGTTCATTTGAATAAATTATTATCGCAACATAGAGATAGAATAAGAATTTATTCCAACTTTTTGATAGTTTGACAATGATCAATGCACAAAGTATGTAACACTTTTTTATTTACCTTCAAAATTTATATACTACCTTAGGATATGATAGTAAAAGGAATTCCAAGATAGTGAGTTCATATGCCAAAGACGTATGCAGATATTATATGGTAAAATTTATCCAATTTGGATGTAATTTGGATGTATTTTCTCACTCTTTTTTAACTGCTGTTGCTTTCCATAATCAGTATGCCAGTAAAGACAATTAAAATGTGCTTATTCTGAATATCTAAGACTTATACTATCCTTTCATCCATTTTATTATATAATTCTGCCAGGCTTTTCAATTCTTTTATGCTTAAGAAAAAGTGCAATATATTTATGAAATAGACGATCTTTAAGCCACTATATTATTGGAATAACAATTTATTACCAAGAAATAAAAATTGGATTTTCAGATTCTCTATATTTCAAAGTACCTGTAGCTTGATTCTCAGGGTAGTATCTCATTTATTTGTTGAGATAATTAAAAGTAGATGGGGTTTTCTCATGGTTGCTATGGGTGAGCCGGATCCCGGTCATGAGCCAGATTCCCGGGAGCGACGCTATCGGACGAATTTTTTGTCCCCGTACTTTACACATCTATTCTTAGCGAGGGTTGGCCTGCGTGCCATTCAGACTCTCATGCGATCTTTTATGAAGACTAGTCTGGGACCAGTCCAAACCGGACCGGACCTCCCAAGTTCGTCGGGTCCAGTCATTGGCATCAACCAGGACCAGCCAGTCTCGTCCTGCCTCCAAAACTTGACCGGTCGGATCATTCGTAACCCTGACAATGTTGAAATAAAGTAGGGACCGAAGCAAAATATTCAATACAGGCAACAAGAGACCAAAACAAGCCTGGTTTTGGTCATGAAAGGTTAAGTGAAGGCGTTTTATTGCGGATTTAGGACAGATTACAAAGAAAACTCTCATTTCAACCTACTACTCGGGCGCAAATTAAAGATCCGGAAAGCGTGACCTCGATATCTATGTTGCAACAATACATTTTGTTTGTCACCCCTTCCGGATCTTCAATTAGGGCCCGAGTAGCGGCAGGCGAATCAAACCAGGTAATGCGGTATTCCTTGCTTTTCTCAGGCGTTGCCTCGGGCATACGGTAGCTTCCAAGGCTGAGACCTTCTGACTTGGCGCCGTCACTCGAAACATACATGCTCTCTTACACTGTACTCGAGTACTCGAGTACCGGTAGCTCATTCCCACCCCAGATCTACCATTGAAAATAAGGCCTCAGGGGTAGCCGCACACTCGGGCTCCTGAAGGTAGAATTTCAACGGTGATGTTTCAATTTGGGCCGGGAGACGATTTAAAAGGAGCCAAGATGGCGTGGAAGCTTGGACGGTTTCGGGTCCTCCAGTCGGTTCCCTGGCACCAAAGAAACTTAACCAGTTAGTCAATAATATTAGAGGCATTCAGCCCCGGGTTGAAAAACGGGTACGCAGGTTTTTTGCAGTTGAAAAAGTTTGGTGTGTGTAATAGATCAAATGGAAACTTGCTACTCGAAAAGCGCTCTTTCAACCCCGGGGCCGAATGCCTCTCATGCTGAAAAAGGGCGATCATATCCAAACCCGAACTTCCCAAACTCTGCACCATTTTCATTTTTGGCTTGGCCCAGACAGCTGCTCGATCGTTGTTGAAGGGGTAAGTTAAGTTACTCAAAGTCCGACCGGGGTTTTAGATACCAGACATAACCGGCCGGATTATAGCCCCGCTAAATTGAGGAACAACCGTTCCCAGCCTACCTTGAGGACCCCTACCCTATTGACCTGACGTCAGCGTCTAAACTCCATTGCTCACATCAATGGGCATCTATCCTACACTGTCCACCTGCCGGGCTCGAATATCCACGGACTCATGGCTGTAATGGAGAGAGCCATGCCAGTATTTCCAACTCATGATCGGGGGCAATGCTGTTAAAGTTATCCACGATAATGGCATAGCTATCGCCATTGTTGTGGGATTGCGATATTTTTTACTTTCCACCACTGAGCCTTAGCAAGAGCAAGGCAATTACCGCACTTAAACTTGAGGAGAAGCCCGGCTAATCGTGAAGCCTTGCACTCGAGTTGACCAAAAATTTCCTAATCACGTATCCGAGCTTCACGACTCGTAATTTTCTGGCGATTGCGGACACAACTGCTATTGAATAAATTTATTGGCGAAAAATTGCCCGGAGCCCCAAAATTTTGGTGGTATTCAAGGAACATTATTTTTATTAGACTAGCTATCCAACTAACTAAAGTTATCCCAGCACGGCATGGTATGCAATACCAGTTGCCAATTTTTCAAGGCCTGAACCAGTATATTCCAGATATCCAAATAAGAAAGGAAACAAACATAAGAAATGAAATAAACCAACGCCAAAGGAAAAACACATGACTATCTCCTCCGATTGGTTGTAGGTCTATTTGTTCCGCTGTCGGAGGCTTTGGGGAGCTTGCCGCTGCCCTTGCCATGGGAGGTCGTTACCGCTGGTGTATCCCTTAGATGGCAATGAGGGCGCCTAGGGGTCCAGTCCGGGTGGTGGGTGGGAAATAAAAAACGCAAGGTGTAGGAAAGTAGAGGATACGAGGTGTAGAAAGCCTGGTGACCTTGAGAATGGGCGAGTTCGGAGGTGGTATATGAATGGGGGTACACGGACCCGGAGTCTATGAGCTATGACCCCGCACTGCCCCAGCAACCGGGTATACCTTTCTCCGCCCTCATCCGAGGCATCACCCCCGTTCCCCAAGTGCTATTCCCTCCGCTTGCCCAATTGGCAATGGGTTGTTCCAACCCACTATTGTTTGCAAACGTCAGAAATTTACGAGTACGGGAGCCCGCCAAGATTTCTTGAAATGGCTGGCAGGTTCGAGTGTTGCCTTATGCTGAACTGTACTGTACTGTACTACCTCATTCGGGGGGTCTTTTTTTTTGGTGCAACCAAAAGGAACAGGAATTTGATAGGCTGGTACTAGTCTCGTTCAAACATACTCGAGTATATTGTTGCCCGAAAATGACGTGCTACCCTAGCATGCCATACTCGTAATTTTCCGACGTTTGTGAACACAACTGCTATTGCATGTGGGCAGAAAATCGACCAGAGCCTCAGGATTTTGGTGATATGCAATAGCAGTTGTGTTCACAAACGTCAGCAAATTACGAGTACTAGTACAGCCTTCACCGTTCCCACGACGGAACCGGGCGGGCGACTAACAGGGGTATTTGATGGACAAAAAAAGAAATGGTCAAGGTTAGGGATGAAAATTACCTGTAATTAATCCCCGTTTACCCGCGCCGTTGGGTACGGTGTATTAAAATATCGTAGGGCGTACTCGGACGGTCGATATATTCACTCAAATACGAGGGCGACAAGGCAAGCGACAAGAGACTTGATTCGTATTTCAACAAGGAGAAAAAGAGACAAAACGAATGGTGATGATAGAGAGCGATACCAGAGGGGAAACAGGACCCAGATGGTCTCATATAGAGAGAAATTCGGCAAAAGTCAGAGAGACAGAAGAAGGGAAGACGAGAAGGAAATGTAGGAAATCCTCCACGGTCTCACATCTCAAACAATCCCGATACTAATCCAGTGTCATAGTTGATAGATAGTGTTAGTCTGTTTGATATCCAACATTTCATGTTTCCGTTATTCTAGTCAAACGCATATCACAGTTTCCAAACATCAAGTAGTTCCGATGAGGGCGTGAAATACTAGGTCCGGCCATAGTGAGTTTCAACACGGTGGATATTGTACGCGTATTTCGAAGATGCTGCTTATGCTGAAGGCATGGCAGCTTGTCTGCTACCGGGGAAATCTAAGATACGGGATCACTTTTTTTGCGAACCTTAGTCATGCGCAGTACGAAGGGTTACTAGGGGGACCCGGAGAATTTACAAAGTATGCTTTCGAGAGTGAAAGCCTAGGAACAGAAGGGTTTACGGGGAACACATATTAACACGAGAGGTGGCAGGACTCGAGCGATATTCAATCTACTTAGGGCTTAACACCTAGGGACTCACAGGGGAAATATTCATAGCCGGTCTCAGCACCAACGGCCTGTGGGTTCCAACTACCGGTATTGTACACGTATATTTCCCGTAGCCTTACTCTAGTCCGCCCACTCTACTCGGGCGGAAATTAAATACTCGTACAGTATACAAGGTGTGTGACAACGACATGCCTCAATGACCATGCCTCAACGGTGATACCTCAGCAACATTATCTATCAACTATAAATAGGATCTAATACCTGTTGAAATTCTTTGTATATTTCCTATGTATATTCAACACACTACCGTGTATTCTTTTACTTAGTTTGTGTTTCGGATCCGCCTGTCCACCGCTTACATTACTACAGCTAAGATATATATTATGGTGTTTTATTATTTAATTCAGGATAATATCTCGGGATTTAACATGTGCTTTCCAATGAGGTGTTTAGGATTTTACGGTTGTTTATGATGCATCTCTTATGCACCATTCTTGGTCATGATATTTCTAATAATCGCTCCAAATCCTTTTGTTTTTTCGCACATTATTTGTGATTTACTTGGTTGGATTTCAGGGTCAAACATGTTCGCACTTATGTTTCTTACATTGTTTTCCCTATATTTCTCTTCGCGTATGAACGCGCACTTTTCTATAAATAAGGTGCTACCGCCCACCTGGCTTAGAAGAATCAAGCACCGGAACTCCTACCAATCCCTTCTTCACCTCCTCGCTAAGCGTGCCTCGCAACCCCCCTCGTACTTGCGAAGTATTATCCACATAGAATAGATTGTGCCGGATTCACATTTTGAACAATCTCTTGATAGAAAAATAATAGAAATACCACGTTGAGAGCCTCATTAGGGAGGTTCTGCTAAGCCAGTCGTAACTTGAACTGCTCTTATCATCAAAGCAACTGCACTAACCTTTCCCAATATGCAATAGTGCCCTATGGCTCAACTTTAGTAAAGTCTTAAGTGTTATTAATCACCGGCGCCCTGCTTACACGATCCTTAGAGTCTTAGAAGATGCGAGAACAACACCGGAGGATTCACCGGACCCAGGTATTCGGTGAAGGATGCGAAGTGAGGGGAAAGTGGGGTAGGAAAAGAGGGGCAAGAGGGGTAAGAGGGGTACCCAAGCGGGGTAAAGCAATTGGGTGATAAAGTGGAAAAATAGGGCGACTTGGTTCTAGAGACTTCCGGAAGAGCAGGAAAAGATTCATGTATTTAAAGGGTCGATAACGGCCTCAATTGTAACTCGGCAGGTCATAACAATACAAGCCCGTCCCTGATATCCTTTGCCCAGTGAAACTCTACTTTGTCCTTCTTCCATCAGTCTTCCTCCAATCGTGTGCTTATAATATTATTAAGAACAGTTCTTAAATAAGATGGCCCTAAAGGAGCTGTGTTTACCAAGAATTGGTGGAGTTTACACCAACGCTAAGAGAAATATTTCCAACCCACACCAAATTTTGTACTTTTCTTAGCAAAACTTCAGTGTTCAGGCAGTGCTGCAACCTATGATACGTAATTCGCCACAAAAATAAGAACACTTCGTATTACTACCATCTTAGCAGAACCTCCCAATTAAAGAAATTATTAGGGAAATTATGTATGAAACAAATCGCAGTAGAAATTATGGTGAATCCGGTAGTTAGTTGATAAGGGATCGTGGTTGATGAGGGATAACCGTTGCCACACACCGTGTACCAGTATTTCATTCGCACTCGAGTATGGTTGCTTGAGTTATTAAGTTAGCGAGGTTCTGCTAAGACGGTCGTAATAAGAAGTGTTCTTACTTTTGTGGCGAATTACGTACCATAGGTTGCAGCCAGCACTGTCAGAACACTGGAGTTTTGCTAAGTTCAAAATTTGGTGTGGGTTGAAAAGATTTCCTTCAGCGTTGGCGTAAACTCCATCAATCTTTGGTGAACAATCGGGTAAACACAACTCCTTTACGACCATTTTATCTAAGAACTGTGTTATAATATTCAATCGGAACTCGAACGAAGAAGTGATAATAGGAAAACAGTCAAGATGGTGGATTGCCACCAACTTCTACTAGAATGACAGGAACGATATAGATAAGCTATATAGTGAGATGGCTTGGTTCCACTTGAACACTTCCACCAAGCCTCCGTAACAAAGAACAAAGGCATTCAAAGAAAACATATTGGAACGAAAGAAATAATAACCAGAGTGTCAAGAAGTCCCGACTTTTACCCGGCTTGAGAACAAATATAGAGAGTCAAATGAAGCATTTGAGTGGAGAAAGAAACCATATTCCAACAAACTGTTCTTAAGACTTTAACAAAGTTGAGCCACAGGGCATTATTGCACATTGGGAAAGGTTAGTGCAGTTGCTTTGGTGATAAGAGCAGTTCAAGTTACGACTGTCTTAGCAAAACCTCCCTGTTAGTAAAATAACGTATCCTCTAAGAGACTACTCGAGTAAGGATTTCTCTAAACGACCAAAGAGGCGGGGAAGGGGGGAGAAACAACCGTTATGTTAGAGATTGATAAACTATCCTAGCTCAGGAGATTACGAATCTTAGCTCTTTATAGAAATACAAGGTGGCACTTCAAGCATATAACCTGAGGGAATCAATCGGGAAGTGAAAGAGAGGAAGCAAGTTCTCATTAGGTTCACGAGGCAACATTTTTTTAACCCTCGTATTAAACTATATAATACTACTATTACGATCGACAACCCCTATGAAATTGTTAGAGTTGACAAGCAAGTATAGGTAATACCTTTAGTGAGTTCATTTGTTCTGGGTTCAGGAAGTTGAAAGAAGGGCTCGCGGTCATGCCCTTCCTGTTTCTTATTATTACGGGAGTATGCAGGCAAATGTGGTTATTGTATATGGAGAGAAATTGGCCCCGGTCGGAATCGAAGGAATGGTTAATGTGGCTTCATTATTATTGTAAATACTTATGTTTTTGGCTAGTTTTATGGCGAGGGGATGAAGTTTCCGATTATACCTGGCCCATAGCTAAGCCCTAGTCAAATTTGAGCGTCCGGCCATTGCGCAATTTGTTGGTTATCCCCTGGGGGAACTCAGGAGGTTAATTTCTAGTAATGATACTAGTATTTTGTATACGCGGTAACTCATTAAGAACACTAAGCTGACCACCGACATGGCTTAGACAACAATAGGAATGTGATGTGAAAAAAGTTTTGTGATAGAGATTAAACATTAAGGTGCAAATTGAGAAAATCGACATAAAGAAGAAGCTAACTCCAACCACAGCTTGACAGGGAAAAACCTCGGGAGAAGCCACTATAAAATGAGGGAAAATGGTAACGTCTCAATCAAGGCTAAAAAAAACCTTCTCTTCCCCACTCTACCTTAACTCTTGAGAATCACAAGCCAGTTAATCCCAAGGAAGCGACTCGCCAGATTCCTAAGCCTTAAGATTGCAAAGCCCGCACCCTCCGGGCTATTAGACGTTACCATTATTCGGTCTCCGGGTATTTGCTCCAGGAGGCCTTTCGTCTGAGCAAGTTTCGCCAATTGGCCCCTCAATCCCGGAGTGGTATACGAATGGAATGAGGGACTCGTTGTGTTTCCAGTTCCTTGAGCTTGTCCTCTGGTCCAGTCCACGATATAGTTGGGTGGCCAGCAACGCGACCGCATTTATTTTCTCCCCACGTAATATGGACCTTTTTCCGAACTCTGGACGCCCGAGTGCCAAACTCAAGGTCTTCTGGACGACAAAAAGGAACAGGAGAATAGACGGGACAGAAATAAGGATTCGGGCGGATAGGGTGACAACATCTCCACTTCGAAGGACGAATTGTACAACATCAGCTTCCACCGAGCCTCCCGGTCCTTTGACGAGATTCTGCATGTCGCGCTTATCGTATGTGGTTGTGTCGCGTAGGACATTCCGACTACTGACCCAAGCAGCCAACACCAAGCGTTCGAGGTCGCTTTCCATAGTGGATGCCTCCGCATCCAGAGTGTACAAAGGAGCCGTAACATAAGAAGCCGATTTAAGTACAGATTGCCCCGCCCCACGACCTACCCCGACCACACGTGGTACCCGAAACTCGTACTTGAAAGCCTTGATCCAGAGATCGTGCAGTTTCAGGCCAGGTAACCTATCTAAGCGCCCGGTAGTCGCCTCTTCGCCATTCAGATGCCACTTACTCTCTTCCCAACAACTGAGAACTGGTCGCCCGCGGACCACCTGATATGCAATGCCTTTGTTTACCTTAGAATTTTCAGTAGCATACCATGGGTCTTGGCCAGGGGTATAGCTAGAGAGACCGCCAGTGTTAATTATCATGGCGTATGAAGTGTTGGATCCCCGAATCGTGTTCCAGTCGACCGTAAATTTCAACATCGGAGGATAATCCATCTCCGGTTGGTAATTGACACGAAGTGTGTTTTTCCCACCAAAGAGCCTGTAGGTATCTGCTTGTTTGGTTGAATTCATGAGCCACGTATAGTCTGTGTGGCATGAACCATTGACCCTGAGCTGCAACTTGGGATCACTCTGCAGCCCCATGTCGACCCCTGTGACGTTGTAGTTGTAAACCACGCGGGCATCGCGACCGCTCGTTTGGACATCTACATTGACTCGTTTGCGGACTGTAACCTCAGAGGCTTCGATAGAGGCTTCGATAGATCCGAATGCACGGAGTGCTGAAGCGGCAAATAGTGAATTCAATTTGGAACGTCCAGCCTGGTTGTATTTGGCTGAAGTGTAGAGCTGGACGTCGGGGTAGAATATAGCTTCCTTTGCCGGAGGAGCGACGTTCCCCATCGAGAGTTGTACCGGTATCAGAATACCCGCGACAACATTTCCAACAGTCATAGCCAAGGCAATAAATACAAACAGGAGGCCCCACAAGAGATTGCTTATAGGTGAGGAACCTTCCGAAATCCCGCTCGGCTTCTCTCGGACAAGTGGTAGGCTCTCGACTGTGGAGCCTGTGTCGTTCGAGCCGGTCTCCGAATGCAGACCGGCAACCGCGTGATGGGATGGGTCACCCTCGGCTTCGGAGTCTGAGGAGGCCTCTTCCGGGTTGCCCCAAAGCATGTATAGTATCAGTCTCTTGCAGAAGGTTGCCATTAAGGTCGTCGCATTCATCGGTTCGCCAGAGTTCCAAAGGGCAACCAAGGCAGTCTGACGGTTCGGGTCACCACGGGTGGGCCAGAATGCCATTATAATGGCTAGGATCAGGTTCCATCCAATCATAAAAATCAGGATCACCAGGATGGTATACGCGGAGGTAATGTAAGCGAAATAACTTTTTCTAACGGCAACAGCTGGGATCCCGCCTGAGTCTGTCGGCATCCGGAAAAGCTTTGTGATGCCTGTGTCATAGGTATTCTTCTGGGGGTTGGTGTAAATGTCCATGATGGGGAGGGGGTGCGGTTTTGCTGTAAGGGGATCTTTGTTATTCCCATTAGTTCAACTCGGGCCCTCTAAGGGGGTTGTCAGACACGTACCAAGCTGTTCGCGGTATCGTTGAACGGGTCCCAGGGAGAAAAATAACCTTTGAGGAACAGTGGATAAGACCCTACAGCTTAGAGGATTGCAGGGGCTGGTTTTCCCGCTCTTGCGAATCGACGGGAGGGGAGAATTTATTCTCACATTCCCAGTCAGGGCTGCCAGAGGAATCTACCCGCGCGGCCGATTTGAAGCCGGACACTACTTCTTATGGTAGGCATCGGCGAGCCAATAAGAGGTAGTGTCTAGATGCAGGATTAGTAAAGGAATACGGTATAGCATATAGAAAAAGGTGGACACAGTACCAAAAGGTGTGGACAACCCATCGCTTTCTACGGTTTACCAAATTACATCACTCTTCTTGGCGGACTCATTCTGCCTCCTCATTCGCTCACCGATCACTACCATAAGAAGCTGTGTCCGGCTTCCAATCGGCCGCGCGAGTAGCAAAAGCAATAGCTGGGTGGGATGCTCGGGGGTGTCGGCAAATGTTGAAGATAAACCTATCTCCCGACACTTCGAACCTTCAGGCAGCACTCCCGTTAAATTAAATTAGTACCGATGACGCAAATCTAGGCTTCACACAAGTTGATTTAAGATGGCCGGCATGATCTGGTGGCCGCGCAACGGCGTCCAACCTCGAGCACAGCATTTTGTTACACGGGGGGGCAGGGGGTGAAAAGCTATTGGAACGCTTTTGTTGGTGCTGTGTGCCCCGGGTCCCAATTGGCCAAACCTGCACTCGTCCTGCATAGCTCAAATTGAGCACCGTATTAATCCCGCAGGTGATCTGCACTGTCCCATAACCTGTCGAAACATTGTAGGTGGGTTTAAAATCTAGAACACTAGCCTAATTGAGTAACCGTGATAGGAAAAACCACGCATAGAAAGAGATGCACAGTGGGATCTTGGCAACAAAAGAAACGAGCCCCCCGTTTTACACCAAAAATGGCTGATTTTGGACTTTCATAACCCAACCCAAAGCTCTATATATTTAATGCAACCAGGCTATAGTGCACGCAGTTGTTGAAACTTTCTAGGAAATAATTATGGGAATTTTCCCATTCTCCCACAGAGCCTGAGGGCTTAGGATTGTCATTCGATGGAGGTGCAATGCACCTTTTGTATGGGACACTCATACAAAATTCGAGGTACCTTCAGCCACAGCCATTATTTATTTCTGGTATTCCACTATGAACATTAACTAACAAAGCTTGTCACATATAGATGATAATATCTAGATGCGTCCAAAGACTCTGAAGAATTTTAATATTTTTTTGGAAAGCAACTGGTCGTGGTATTACGAGGTGAAACGGCCTATTTTTGGTGTAAAATAGGGGGGCTAGTTTCTTTTGCCGCCAAGGCCGTACAGTACTCGTACTCGAGTACCCGAGTACAGTACTGCTTAGAATACAGCAAAACCCGCACTGCCCAGTATAGCCACGATGGGAAAGAGAGGTCACGCGTAGGTTTACTCCTGATTGCCCAACCAATTAGTTGCACCAGATTTTAAAGAGGAACAAAATGTCATTCCAAGTTGTGGGAGACGATCTTCATCGTTGTGGCGAAACGGGAGTAGTGACGAACAGGGATCGATGACAAGTAGTCCTGTGCAACCCTAACGTTTCTTTTTTTGCCCGCCAAATACCCCTGTCCGTCACGACCACAGTTTCGTCACCACTAGGGCGATGACCGCACCCGAGTACCGGTACTGTACCGTAAAAATTCGAAAACAAGGGTGCCAGCCAATCAGAGTGCGATAATCCTTGCATCTGCATAACGAATTTTTCGAATTTTTACGGTACTGTTGCGGATAAATTTCGCCTTTGCTCAGTTACAATATCTTGTCCCCATCGATCAGCTAAGCTTGAATGATCATTGATGATATTTTTAGCTCTTTGCTTGCGGGAAAAAATATATACGGTGATTGTCTTTCATAGGAGGCGAATAGGTCAAGTCTATTCCAGGGGTGGTTGTCAGCTAAGGCAGACAGGAGGGGCAAGTCTATGTAATGCGATCTTTCACTTCTGTCGTTTCCCCTCATGACAGGACAACAGTTGAGAGCGGCAATAGACGAAAGAATACGAGTGCAGCCGATAGATCTATACGTCACGTGCTTTATCAAGGCACACTGCAACAACAAAGTTCACAAAAGTTTTCTTATCAGACCCATGTGACGGATATATCTATCGGCCGCACTCGTAAGATAGAACACATGCGGAAGAGAAAGGGCCTGTGTTGGGATCAATAGAAGGATGAGAGAACTTTAGTATTTTATAATACCGGTATTATATATATCCTGTTAGTATCATTAAGTAAATTAATTAGTGGAGTATTTCAATGCGCTTTATTTATAGTGGAGTATGATCGTGAGTGGGAGTGAACGGAGAGAACAGCCGTGTTAGCGATCGATGAGTCTTGTGCTGCTCTACTCTTGGCGTTTCGCTTCCTCTGGCGGCCGCGGCTCTTGCCCCTGGTAGTTGCCGTTAAGCGGATAAGCCCGAATGTCATGCACAGTCTATCACTCGGTTTTGACCAGCTGCCAGCCCGACCGATTTCTGTCAAGTCAGTTCCAACCACAATGACTGTCCGGTCGGTCTAATTCCTACCATTGGACTAGACTTGACTTTGGCCGGTCCAGCTAGTCCATTCCAGTCCTCGGCCGACCATTCGGAACCCTGCATGTGAGCCCCTTTATCCAATAAATCTTGCAATGACAAGTCTTCCGCCCAGTGTAAACTGCGACGACATTACGTGGTTTTCCTCGCCTATTCCCTAGAGCACTCGGAACAGGCTAAACTATTCTTTCAACCTTTCAAATCCAACTTTCCACTTTACAACATCGCACTCGATAAAGAATAATGCATGAATTATTGAATATCGTCTTCCGTAGTCCACAAGTGAGGTTTTTGTCTCATATGTTGCTTTCCTACATTTTTCCTTTATAATGGGTTTCGCTCCTTTAGCTGATGGTGTGGTCTTATTTAGGCCTCAATTATTCGGCGGGAATATGTAAGGGGTTGGCACCCTTTTTCTCTTCATATCAGTTTTGAAACAGTCATACATCATGAGCAAAAGACCAGAAACGGGTTTCCCCGGACAAAGGGCGAGGTCACCGATACTCCCTAAGTTACATAATTTCTGTGGCTATTTTTCCTTTCATTGTTTTGATTTATTCTATGCAATCGAATCCGTTCAAGTTGAAACCACCAAAGATTCCACCATTCTTCGGATATCTCATGGCTTATTCCAACGTGGGTTGGCAAATAAATTATCACTGTCTAAACTACCGTAGACTTAGAAGAACAGGTTAACAAAATCACAAACACCATCTAAGGGGATCCAATCAGCTCGGATTAAATAAGCTATTCCGTGTTCGGAAAACACTATTCCTTCTTGCTTTTGGCCGCGAACCGGCGGCGATTGCGAAACGGGGGAAACTGTGACAATAGGGGGGAACGAACCTGAGGCGCGGAACGCCAAGAGCCCGCAGGCGGGAGTGGTCGCACACTTTAGAAGCGGGGAATTTCATGATTAATTTAGCCCATAAGGGCAGGGGGCGACTACCAGTCCAGGGTTGCACATTTTTTGTATTTTGTAAAATCCTGTGAGTTTATTTCGTATTTAACTACAGGAAAACTCCGGCATGCACCCTAAGGTATGGCCTAGAAAAACCATTAATATAACAAAAGAAACTCCATCACCGTCTTCATTGACAAATAAAAGTGTAGAACAAAAGTCTACGCGATAACCATAACAGAAATCATAGCAATCAAGTGGTCATTTCCTCCTCTTCTCCTTCTGGGTTTTCATCCTGAGCAACCTTGGGGTGGGAGGGTCATCGTGCTGTGTGGGCATCGTCTGGGCCTTGGCAGTTCACACACCTAAGTACGGTATGGCTGCACAGTCGGCCGCCTATACGACAAGTAGCGGTGGGACAGGAGTGGTTTCCTGTGGGATGTGGGGAGGCACACGGTCGGCATGAAACCGGGTTGGTGCATCGGCTGCTGTGGTGTCCATAGCCCTGGCATTTGGAACACTGGGTGGGGGAGTTGAAGCGCAAGTGGCGCTTGGTCCTATAGGTCGATGAGAAAGCGGCAAGGCGTTTACCAACTTAGTCAGATGCCCTGAGGCCGGTAATGCTGATCATGACTGTACAGGCGGTTTTACCAGCCCTAGCGTTGTCGGTGGTGAGCCATCTGGGTTGGCTAGTAAGGGACAATCCAGTGTTGAAGGTAGTAAGCTCGTTGGCTATCTCAGCCAGCGATTTCGAGGTTGGGATTCCGTGTACCAAAACGTGTGATATGGGGGTATCCAGGTGAACGCTAACCGTTCCTGGTATTAGGTGTAGGAATGTTCCCACCTTGCTGTTAAGCGAAGTAGCTTTGATTGATTCCATGGTGGTAAGGGTGACAGTATGCCCTCGGAGGGAGACAGTCTGTACGTAGGTCGCCGCTAGTGCCCAGTTGATGTCTCTCTTAGGTCCAGGGCAGTTGTAGGGAGTGGCCCGCCCTCTTGTTTAATGACAAGGCAGCGTTCTCTGGCGGTGAGGCCCTTTTTCGGTTGAGGCATATTGTTGGTGGTCTGTCTTGCTGAGGCATTAACAGCCCTAGCAGCCATGGTAGTCTTTTGCTTTCTGCCCTTCCTGGCCACCGTGGCCCACGATTTGTCTGGCGCGGCTGTGGGGAGAGCAACGGGGCGGGAGACCGGGGTAGTAGCCGGCTCAGGGGCTGTCACGGGTAGTGGGAAGGGTATTGGGGTGGGGGGATCACGCCGGGGTGTAGCTTTCTTGAGGGTGCTAACCTCCTGGGTGAGGGCTTCGATCTGTTCGCTAAGCCCATTGATGGCCGTCCTGTAGTCGTTGTGAATCTGATAGATCATCTCGATCAGGACCACATTCTCTTTGCTGGTGGTGGTGGCCCCAATTTCCTGGTCCTGGTTTATCTTGTGGAAAAGGTTCAGGAAGGAGGCACTTGGAGGGGCGTTTCTCAAGTATCTCTCATCGATATGTGGGAGGCTTGTGATTGTGTTGCTTCTGGGTCGGTTGAGCAAGGGGGGGCCTGCTGGCATCAAAATTGGGGACAGGCTGGGGGCGCCGTCCTGAGTGGAGGAGCTCCTAGCACGCGTGGGTGGTGGGGGGGGGTCGGCTGCTTTGCCTTTCCTTTGACACGACGACGCGAGCCAAAGGGAGGAACAGAGGGATCTAGGTGGTATTCGTGTAACCTGACAGGTCACGTTACGCGGAAATCTCGAGATAGTGTACGTGGTGTTTCCGAAAGTGCAAATTGCACTTGGAGGGAAAATAGGGGAGTTCAATCTCTTTTATTTATAACTAAACTAGCTAATGGAGCGACTACCTATCCGGGCTTGCACGACCATACGGCAGTATGTTCCAAGTAGTACGCCAGTCCCAACCCCGCCTAGCCCGCAGTACATCTGGAAAAGTACCAACCGTGCGATTCGTAGACCGAAGTCCGAGTATCCGGCCAGCTCACGGGAATCACAAAATAAACCACTCAACAAGGGTACGAACAAAGTAAATCGACCTCCCAAAGCCATCCATCAAACACTACCGCAAGCGAGGTCATAACCACAACCAAGCCCACATTCCGGCAAACCGGTCACGCATCCCTCCACCAAAAACATAAAGCCCAACAAACACAAGTGGACCGCCATCCATCTCGCATCCCAACACATTATTGACGTCTCCACTCAGTATCTATCCCAACCAATACCGGTCGGCCTCCATTCCTCGACCACTCATCCAAGCTGGACACAAAGCGCTCCACACAGTCTTCACCAGCATGGAGCCTCAAATGACTCCCAACAAGCCCTTGGGAATTCCAGCCACATATACACCGGTCGGACTGGCTCAACCACTATTGTAAGGCAGCCGTATTCTGATCAACAGAAGGCACGTTATCCCAGCCTACCACAAGATCCCGCCAAAACGGAATAAAGTCGTATCTCGCACATTCATGAAACCAGCCGAGATGACTCCGAAATATCTTGGCACTACTGCCGCACCTGCCGCAGGGGCCGACTGAGGGGAACAACGTAAGGCCAACATGTCTCCCACGTTTCTAAACAAACTTCAGCGGAAGTTTGCATTTGTCCATGCCTTCGCAACTCTTCAACAGGCATCTGGTGCATGGGTCATCAGGGGCACCCAGGTGTAACAGGCTGAGAGTACCATCGATCAACTGTGTAACTGTCCGTTGGAAGGGTTTCCCACACACCTTAACCACGCCATCATTGTCACAATGCTCACTCGGAATGCCCAAACCCAAATTAAAATGGGACTGCCACCAGTCGCGCCATTTGGGAACCCGCTTATCATTGAACAAAGTCAGGAAACGGGGCCTTTTAGCAAGATACCTGTCGCAAGACACCAGGTGGAAACGATCAACAACACCAGGACATTCGTCATGACCAATGACACGCGTACAGCACCGAATTCTCAACAGGATAAAATGATCAAGTCTGCTGAGACCTCATAGGTGTTTGGGCTTCTTCGGGTATCGATCGTAGTAGCCGGGACCGTCCAATATGTGCCAATGGGTCCACTCACCCGACCGCAGTTCTCTAGCAATCATAGCGTGGCCAAGTCCCAGCACAGCACCGGCCCAGTTCCGAACATGTAAGACACCACCAACCGTCTCTTTGGCCTTGACATCCGACATCTCGTTGCCAGCAATACCATAATAGCCAGGGATGCAGCAAAAACGGATCGCACTAAAGCGGTTGAACAGGGGTGTCAAAACATCCCACATGCTAGCAGATTCACCCTCAGGCTCCATTTGTGCAATACACATAATGGCCGGTATGCAATCAGAAAAGATTATGATCTTGCCGTCGAAGTCCAATCGTACATCCCGCAATGCGGCGATAATGGCCAAGATCTCGCATTCCACGATGCTCCAGGTAGACGGTGTAGCAAAGGCTCTCGCACCCTCCGTCATTCCGCACTCCTCAGTCGTCCATGCAACCGCAGTACCCTTGTCGTTCTTTGAATGATCAGTGTAGATCATAAGGAGATCAGGAACCAAAACCGCGTCTTTGTAGGCTTCATAAAACAGCCTCGCAGCCAGCTCCTTCCCTTTCGATACATTGAAGCTCTGCACCACAGTCGCCACTTTATCGGACAACATCGGGTAAGCCAACATACCTTGTACCTCCCAGTGGCCCCAAATCACGCCAAACCAAGGATGGTTATCGCTATATCGGTAGTTGATCATGCGACTATAGCATCGTCTTTGAAGGTAACGCCCCTGAATATGTACCGGAGGTGTTCTAAATTCCGCAAGCAGAATATTGTTGGCAAGCTTCAAAGGACACCTGAACAGGGATCGGAGACAATCGTTGAGGTGAACCTGAATTCGCTTCACATACGACATATAGTGGGTTACGAACTCAAGTACATAGTAGACGGTCGGAAGGTACGCAGCCTGAAACAATCGGTAAGTGCACCATGCATCCAGCCCTCCATCATGCTCCAACCTCCTCCCCAACGCGGATATCCTTCTCCTAACACCCAAACCCCTCTCCAACCAATAAGATACATGAGAAGACATATTAAAGAAAACATTAAACCTATAACCAAGAACGCAAAGATCCTCCACAGGCGTCAGTAATTCTCCATCAATATCCAAATCCTCCCATGCCGTTCCTCCAAAACCAATCCACTGGGTCTTGATCGCGCTAAATCCCATCTTCCTACCCCTCGCAATCCTATCACAATCTTTAAACACCTCCGCCATCGTGTACCTCGCGAGGTCCCTGCTATGAGAAGTAACAAGGATGACTCCATCGTCCACATAACTGCTAACAACAGTGCGAACTGAAGGGCAGTATCGGAGGCGAGGCTCAAAGATGTCCGTGACATATGCGCCGAACAAAAAGGGGGATAACGGGTATCCCTGCGGGATGCCACAATTGACGAAATACGGTTTCGATATTCGACCATTAAACCTGAATCTGACCACCCGGTTCCCAGCCTATCTCCTAACCCAAAGTATCAGGTTGGCAGGGCATTCCTGGGCGGCCAAAAAATCACACAGTAGGTCAATGTCAATATTGTCAAAACCTCCTTCAACATCCATGGAAAGCATCGCACATTTAAACCCCTCGTTGTGTCGTAAAAACTCAAACACAACAGACATAGCGTCATGGACACCTCGCTTGCGCCTAGACCCAAATTGAGTCTGGCCCAGAACCACATGCGCGGCAAGTCTCAGCAGGACGACCCTCTCCACTACCTTAGCAATGGTCGGCAGCAAGTGAATCATACGCCAGCTCTTTACAATGTCATGACGGGGTTTGTCTGCTTTCGGTATAAGTACAACCTTAGCAGAGTGCCAGTCAGGAATGTCGTTCGTCAAACTGTAGTGGATAAGCCGCTTGACACAGTCAGGTTTCTCCTTCTACCACTATCTTATGAAGGGATACCCGATGTCAGCAAGACCAGGACCGGTATAAGTCAGGCTCTGCCTGATGGCCGATTCCAACTCGCAGGCAAGGTCCATCACAACTGTAGATGGATGCCACGGTCGTTCATCACCAGGTTTCAACTGCGCGGCGAGAAGGTTGCTAGCATTGGCGTGGCGACACACTAGCCGACCATCAGAGTCGCGCATAGAAGGAAGTGTGCGCCTCGATTCCAGTTATCTGGCTAATCTGAAGATATCCGGATCTCCGCCCGTTTCAATCGTTTTCCGAATAAATTCCAGTCGGGATCTCAAACGCATGGCTCTGTATACTCGTCGAACAACGTATGATCGTCTGAAGCCATCGGTAGCCGTCGTCTGACCCTTCTCAGGCGATTCAAATCGGAACGAATGCGCGGCAACTCGGGGTTCCAAAAGGGGCACCTGCCGACATTCCTCCCAGACCTAGGAGGCGCGTCCACACCACTCCTCAGCCTCAACCACATCTCCTCATGCCCTCCAGAATCGACATGTTCCAGTATCTCATCACAACTAGATGCCAGAATGTTCCTCCAGGATGGTCGTCGCCTCACGATATCAACCGGCTCATCCACCTCAAGCCTAGCAATAACGGCGACAGGTTCAAGGCCAGTCTTCCCATCGTATGAAACCCTCATTATTGATTTCCCGATAAACAAATCGATAGCGCTAACATTCAGAAGCGTAAATCCCACCCGTGGGTGTACCCGCACACCATTTCGATCGCAAAATTGGGTCAACCATGAGCCGTGACTGTCAGCAATATTCATACTGCTATGTCTTGGGTTAGGGTTCCATTGGTCGTGTTTGGCATTGAAGTCGCCTATGAAGAAGTCATAATGCTCCTATGTCGCTTCGCAGGCCGACCACTCTAGTGTATCCATCTTGGGAGGAACATAAACACCGCGGATTGTTCTCCTTATCCCTCCCACATCATACAAAATCACACAGGTCACCATGTCGTGTAAGTCTACCAGAAACAAACCAGACAACGATGCCCTTAGAAACACCGCAATACCAGACGCCGGAACAAAAGAAAACAAATCAAAATCCACATGGTCATGTACAACACCACCCCCGTCCGCCTTCCGGGGGGGATCTACAACAAACAACAAATCAACAAACGAAAAAACATCCAGCACCAAAGAACGGTTAGCCCTGCTCCGTCCAACATTTATCGATAATGTCGTAATAAACATTAGGCCTGAATGGCTGACGAGGTGATATCGGAATCAGAGCCACGCCTCTTCAACATGCTTTTCGGGGGCGCAATCAGGCCAAAGTAGAGCCCATAGACTGATCGTCATCGATGGTCGTAATGGGAGGGGGGGTGGCTGATGAGCCAGTCGAACTAAATGACTCGGAGGCCTTGTCAACTCTGCCGGAGGGTGCCGGTTCCACAATCTTGGTAATACGGGAGGGGCCAGCCTGCTCATAAGCAGCAACTCCCTTAGCATTACCTTTCCTGTCAACCTTAGGCCGGATAACCTTAGCCTTAGGCAGAGTACCGTCAGTCATGCCCCTTCGGTGGTCAGCACGTCTGTCAGCATATCTCATGCCCTCAACCTTGTCATCAGCAAGACCTTTAGCAGAAACCTCCTTCTCAACCATCTCCTCCGAACCAATAGCAACCTCGATCCCACGACGACGGCGACGCTGGCGATTCCGGGACCGGTCGGACACACCCCTAACAGACGTACCATCAGCCACGATAGGAGATCTGGCATCGGCCGAGGCAGGGGAATATGCGGACCCAACAACCACAGGGGACCTATTATAACCTGTGAAGTGGTCGGATCGCACGCATAGCATACACCTACGTACAGTGTGGCTACATGATTGACCATTCTCACCAGGGCAGTTAAGTTCCCCACATCGGTGGGACTTTGACAAATGATCCCCAAAACAAAAACCACAACGGGGAGGAAATGCACACAACATCTCAACATGGCCAACCTGAAGGCCCTTGTTGCAGACTGGGTCGGGCCTGTGTTCCTCAATGAACCTAGCATTCCTGGACTTGCCGAACAAAAAGACACGGCTGGAGGAAAGGATCCTATCACTGGCATCGTTTCGCTCCAATGTGAACCGAATGCCGCAAGAGGTGGCGCCCGCCTGTTTCATGGTAAAAACAGAGCCAAGCATGTTAGGTCGGCCAGCGGTACTCACACCCGGGTTTGAGCCCTCAATATCGGTCCGTAGGCCGTCTAAGGCCCTATCGCCGGTCCAATCCTCAGGCTTCCACAGGGAGCCCCTACCAGTGGGAGCCAGAGGGACGCCGGAAACCAAAATCTTAACATTTGCCACATCTATATGGAAGACAAAGTTCGTCAGACCAGAGGGGCCGAGTTTCCGGATAAGGGTCGAGAGGCATCGTTCTAGTCTATCCCAGACCTGAGTGGCAGTGTGTTCCACCAACGTCAAGTAAATGCATCCAATCTCAAGCTTGGAGCGGGCTTCCCCAACATACGGGGTCTTGTCAGAAACCTTCCCAAGATTGCTCAAGGTTTGGTTTATTCAGATACGGATCGCCGCAGGAGTAACCGGAAGCTGTGTCCGTTTGCCGGCATCGAAGCGTATAGTAATGTGGCGCTCCCGGGCAGTGGAGGTGGGGGAGGACGTAGGAACCCTGGCGCGGGAAGGACCTGGAATGACATTGGTAGGGGGCGGAGATGAAACCAATCGCGACCTAACCTGCCGTCCAGGTCTAGTCGTGTATGGCACAGGAGGAGGGGGGGCTGCAGCCGCAACTCGGGTCTACATCGCCGCACCCGTCGCGGGGGAAGACACCGGAACAGCAACGGGAACAGGGGTCTGGGTCGAGGCAGCAGTCGGGCCGGTACCCTGATCTCTTCTCCACCTATTGCTCTTACGACCACGAGCATTGTTCGTATCAACCACGACAAAGCCGGTATCGAGCGATTCATCTAAGGCGACCTTCTTACTACCTGAGGAAGACGCAACACCAACATCTGTAGGAGGGGGTGAAGGAGTCACACCACCGTTCATGCGCTTAGCAGCTTCGGCACGAACCGATCCCCGAATAGTCACCCGCGAGCTCCAGACAGGTTTCACCTTGCCAATCGTCAGCTCAGCCACATGGGCAACCGTGTCCCCTTCCAACCGGGCAATAACAGCCTTCAACAGCCTGATCTCTCCCTTTAGAGACACAATCTCATCCAAGGAGTTGTTCTGTTGCTTGCCCAGACGCCGAATGTCGGCAGCCAGTTCCTCGAAGGACTCATATACCTCCTTACCCCCAACCAGCGCGTAGGTCCGGCACCCATCAACCATGGAGGTATCATCCCAATCCGAGGAGGACGCGACCGATCCGTGGGAGGAGGATGGCCAAGATAACAAGGGAACTGCATTGCCCCCATGGATATCCTCGAGACCGCTCAACAACGCAACGTCAACCTGTGAAGGCGACCTGTAACTCATGGTAAGAGGGAGGGCGGGAAGTGATGAAAGGATCTATCAGCAAAAATTAATCCTGCGTCTGAGGCACGGGCACCGCGTCCGGACGCATCCAATGTCGTTTTTTCGTCCTTTGCGTCCCCTGCGTCCAGACGCCATTCTCAACGCCTATTGCGTCCTGACATGACGTCGGACCTTACGCACATCCCGCCGCCACCCCACATCACCTGCTCCTCTCCCTCCCCATATCTCATGTCCTGACGTCTCTTTTCCTGCCTCGCATCTCCGCAGCATCCGGACACCTCCCCAAGGAACCCCCTTTTCCTTCTGCTTCCGGGCGTGCTCATATCAACTTGCCGCCGATATCACCCTAGTCATTCCTGCCAGTGTGCCTCCTACCACTACTATCGTGCATAATTTGTTTGTTTCTGGATGTTTCTATTCCTCTATGTCTATATCTCTACTATATACTTGTCTATTATACACGTTTATCGTCTAGTCGTAATCGTGACGCTACATCTCCGTCGGGGAGCGATGTAGCGCTCATCTAGGCTACGTCGCTCCCCGAGTTTATTTTATTATACAAGCCCCCTCTCTGATTCTAATAGATCTCGTTAAATGTACCTAAATCGATCCGACTGTTGACAAGCCAGCGCCGCTCTATCTCCAGTATCCGCTGCGTCAGTCCTATGATCGTCCCGATATGCACAATTGGGAGCTCGCGGGTAACGTCTCTGAGCTGAACGGTTACCAGACCTTGTACGTCCGACGGTCGTCCGGAGTCTACCAGGCTCATGAATTGCACCCCGGCGAGGCCATAGACCGTATCCTGCTGCATATAGCCTGACCGGATTTTGAACAGAGCTATGAGCCTTGCCGGGAGACGACCCCTGAGCGCACCATACATATTCTCCCCACCAGCCTGTATCCAAACGCAATCGTTCCGACTGGTCTGGTTACGGAAGAGTCGAGCACC
>Ga0307509_10003355_pt1 | contig 24412 bp, 25 predicted proteins | sample 10_EM_MG_FD_202245 | JGI IMG/M metagenome (GOLD analysis project Ga0307509, IMG submission 202245) | Populus trichocarpa ectomycorrhiza microbial communities from riparian zone in the Pacific Northwest, United States - 10_EM | ecosystem: Host-associated > Plants > Roots > Unclassified | place... | reverse complement strand
ACATCGTGCAGCACGCCGAACTCCGCCGCATGACGGTTTTGGAATATGCGCCGGATTCGGTTCAGGCCGGTCACTACCGGAGCCTTGCCGAGAAGATCCACAACAACGGCGGCAAGGGCATCATCCCTACTCCGATCACCATGGACGAGCTCGAGGACATGCTGATGGAGCACGGCATCATGAAGCCGGTCGACGAGGCCGTGGTCGGCAAGACCGCTGCCGAACTCGCCGCCGAAGCGGCGATCGCCGCGGCTTGAGGTCTTTTGTTCGATACGACCCGGCCCCTCGCAGGAGGGGCCGGCACTCCCAACGGCATCCGTTCAATGCGATGCGATTCAAATGCCTTGGGATCGACGGGAACGCGCAAAACAGTTGGGCCTAACAACCGGCTTTGGAGCGGCTTGTGACGACGGCGGCACCGCGAGAGCAGTCAATCGATGCGGGATCAGCGCTCCACGATTTGGAGCAGCTGGAAACGCCGCGGGATCGCGGGCATGTCGGAACCGCGGCCTACCGGTTGCTGACCGGCTGTCGCCCAGCTGACGCCGCGGTTGACGATGATTTCAGTTTTGACAGGCACGTGCTGGCTTCGATCCTGGCGGCAGCGGCCATGGAGGACGGCGCGATGGCCGCGCGGGCGGGACTCGCGGCGGCGGACCTTGTCAGTCTCATGGCGCAATGGTTTCCGGTGGCGGGCGGATCGGGAATCGCCTGGTTCACACAGGATAACAACACCGACGATGAAGAGGTTGCCATGGTGCGCGACCTCCTGCTCGCGCATCGATCGAGCGAGGGCGACGTCGGCCGCTGGCTTGCCGCGATGATCGCACGACGTGCGATGGAGCCGAATCATCTGTGGGAAGATCTGGGCCTGCGGGACCGCTCCGAACTGACCCGCCTGCTGTCGCGGCATTTCGCCCCGATCGCCGCCCGCAACACGCAAAACATGCGGTGGAAGCGCTTCTTCTATCGGGCGCTCTGCGAGTCCGACGGCTTCGTGATGTGCACGACACCGGTTTGTACCGAATGCCGGGATTTCGATCTTTGCTTCGGCGACGAGAGTGGCGAGAGCCGGATGGCAGAGCGGCGTCGTGAGGCAACGCTGGCTATCTCGACAGCCGCTGCGTCGCTCGACCTGTCACCGGAGTAACACGCATGGATGTGACGACGACAACGTCCAGGGTCGAGAATGCTTCGGAACCCTTTGCCGGCACGGCGATGGAAGTTCAGCCCGAACCCTTTTTCGAGGAGAGCGAGAAAGATCTGTTCCGGGACGATTGCATCGATTTGCTCCGCCGGGCTGGTGTGCGGCCGACGCGGCAGCGGTTGATGCTGGGCGAGTGTCTGTTTTCAAAAGGCGGGCGCCACGTCACCGCGGAGATGCTCCACGCCGAAGCGGTCGCGGCCAACATGCAGATCTCGATGGCGACCGTCTACAATACGCTGAACCAGTTCACCGATGCCGGCCTGTTGCGTCAGATCGGCGTCGATGGATCGAAATCATTCTTCGACACAAACCCGACCACCCACCACCATTTCTTTGTCGATCATGAAGACCGGTTGTTCGACGTTCCGGAACCGGGGGTTGCGATAGACCAACTGCTGCAGCCTCTGCCGGGTTACGAAATCTCGCGGGTCGATGTCATCGTCCATCTGCGCCGCAAGCAGGTCTGACGACGTCGACCGAGCGTCGCATTTGCGACGCTGTCGGGATCGCGACAATCGCCGATATCTTATAGAAATGCCAAATAAATCAATGCGTTGCGTCGACGAAACTCCAGTGGCATGGCGGTTGCTCTTGACTCGATGCGAGGAGCCACATCGCAACGATCGTCTCCTTGGATGAAGCCGCCATTTGTGGTGAGGATCTCATGACCGATCAGCCGACGCCGCTTGCGCCAATCGTTCTCAACGACACGACGCTGCGCGACGGCGAGCAGGCGCCCGGTGTGGCCTTCACGACAGAGGAAAAGGTTGCGATCGCGCGCGCGCTGGCTCGGGCCGGTGTCCCGGAGCTTGAGGCAGGGACGCCTGCGATGGGACGCGAGGAGATCACTGCGATCCGGGCCATTGTCGAGGCGGAGCTGCCGCTGACGACCATCGCCTGGTGCCGGATGCGGACCGAGGATGTCGACGCCGCCACCGCATCGGGCGTTTCGATGGTCAATGTGTCGGTGCCGGTTTCCGACGTGCAGATCGCGGCCAAGCTCGGTGGCAAGCGGTCCAACGCGATTGACATGGTCAAGCGCGTGGTCGGATATGCGCGCGGCAAGGGCCTTCAGGTTGCGGTCGGCGGCGAGGATTCATCCCGTGCCGATGTCGATTTCCTGATCGAGATCATCTCAACCGCGAAGGCGGCCGGCGCGCGGCGGTTTCGCATCGCCGACACGCTGAGCGTGCTCGATCCGGATTCGAGCTACGCGCTGATGGCCGCGCTACGGGTCACGACCGACCTCGAGCTCGAGTTTCACGGCCATGACGATCTCGGACTTGCCACCGCCAACACCCTGGCCGCCATCAAGGCCGGCGCCACGCATGCCTCGGTCACCGTGATCGGGCTCGGTGAACGCGCGGGCAATGCGCCGCTGGAGGAAGTTGCGGTCGCTCTGCGGCAATTGTACGGCCGAGAGACCGGTATCGTATTGTCCGAGCTCGGCAACGTCGCCTCCGTCGTCGCCGCGGCCGCTGCGCGCAGCATTCCGCTCAACAAGGCGATCGTCGGCGAGCATGTCTTCACCCATGAATCCGGGATCCACGTCGATGGACTGTTGAAGGACCAGCGCACCTATCAGTCGCTCGACCCCGTGCTGTTCGGCCGGGCCAATCGCATCGTCATCGGCAAGCACTCCGGCGTGTCGGCGATCAGCTCGTTGCTCTCGGATCTGCACCTGTCGGCGAGTGCCGACGAACTTCGGGGAATTCTCGCGCGCGTTCGCGAGTACGCGGTCTGCAACAAGGGGCCGGTCGGGCGCGAGACCGTCAAGCGCATCTGGCGCGAGGTCTGCGATCCCGGGCTTCCCAATTGTGCATGAGGCCGCCCATGTCCGAAGCTATTGATACGCGTGTCCGCGAACCACTGGCGCACGCCGAAGCTCGTCTTCCGTCGCTGTTGCAGTTGATCAAGGAGGATGTCGGCTGCGTCCGTCTGCGCGATCCCGCGGCCCGCAGCGAGCTGGAAACCCTGCTGACCTATCCCGGCGTTCACGCCCTGATCTGGCATCGCATCGCCCATCGCCTGTGGGGGGCCGGCTGGAGGTTTCCGGCGCGGCTGTTGTCCTGGCTTGGCCGCTTCCTCTCCAATGTCGACATTCATCCGGCAGCCAGGATCGGCCACCGGTTCTTCATCGATCATGGTGCCTGCGTCGTGATCGGCGAGACCGCCGAGGTCGGCGATGACGTCACGCTGTATCATGGCGTCACGCTGGGCGGCACGTCGTGGTCGCCAGGCAAGCGCCACCCCAGCCTGGAAGATCGCGTTGTCGTGGGCGCCGGCGCCAAGATCCTTGGGCCAATCACCGTTGGACGGGGGACGCGGGTAGGGGCCAATTCGGTCGTGATCGAGAGCACGCCGCCAGATGTCACCGTGGTCGGAATTCCGGCCAGGGTGGTGCGGCCGGAGCTGACTCACCGACGCGTGGTCGGTCACATCGATCTCGATCACCATTTGATGCCTGACCCGGTGGGAGAAGCGATCTCATTTCTGGTGGACCGGGTCGAGTTTCTCGAGGCACGGCTTGCGCACATGCAGAAGCGCTTGCGCGATGGCAGCAACGGTCTGACACGGGAAGGCACGGACGCATTAAACCCCGGCCCTCGTGCCGCAGAACAGGCTTGAAGGAGATTGGAGATGAGTGGTGCACCTGCTGGCGTGCTGGAGCAGTTGAACAAGGCCTCTTCCGCCGAGGATTTCTTCGCGCTGCTTGGCGTCGACTATGATCCCAAGCACGTCAACGTGGTGCGCCTGCACATTCTCAGGCGCATGGGGCAATACCTCGTGAGCGAGGAGTTCACCGGCCTGCCTGACGAAGTCGTGGCGGAGCGCTGCAAGGCGGTGCTTGAGCAGGCCTATGCCGATTTCCTCGTATCATCGCCGCTCGACCAGCGCGTGTTCAAGGTCTTGAAGGATGCGGTGGCGCCGCCGAAGCCTCCCGTTTTCGTGTCGCTCACCCCGCTCAAGTAATCCCACAGCACGTTCGCGTCCGGCTCGGTCTCGCAGAGACCGAGCGTCGGCGCGCTGTCTTGATGATCCTTCTGCGTTTGCCTCGTCGCATCGCTGTCGTGTTTGCGACGTGTCGGAATTGTCCTGTCAGCGATCGCCGGATAACTTTCGGCCCGAAGCCCGCCTGTTCCGTCAAACCATTGTCTTAACGTCGATAATTTGTCGCCACTGCGATTGGTACGGCACTTGCTCTTACTCGCATTGGGGCCATCAGGCAGGCTCGGAGCCATCGCATGCACATCGTCGTCTGCATCAAGCAAGTTCCGGATTCAGCGCAGATCCGTGTTCATCCCGTGACCAACACGATCATGCGCCAGGGGGTGCCGACCATCATCAACCCCTACGACCTGTTCGCGCTCGAAGCAGCTCTTGAGCTGCGCGACAAGTTCGGTGGCGAGGTCACCGTGCTCACCATGGGGCCGCCTTCGGCCGAGGACAGTCTGCGCAAGGCGCTGACCTATGGGGCCGATCGCGCCGTTCTGCTGACGGATCGCTTCTTCGCCGGTGCCGACACGCTGGCGACGACCTATGCGCTCGCCACCGCCATCCGCAAGATCGGCGAGACCTACGGCTCGCCGGACATCATCTTCACGGGCAAGCAGACGATCGATGGCGATACCGCCCAGGTTGGTCCTGGCATCGCCAAGCGCCTCGACCTTCTGCAGCTCACTTACGTCGCCAAGATCGGCGCGCTCGATCTTGCCGCGCGCACCATCGAGGCCGAACGGCGGTCGGAGGGCGGGGTGCAGATCCTGCGCACCCGGCTGCCCTGCTTGATCACCATGCTGGAAGCGACCAACGAGATCCGGCGCGGCGCAATGATCGAGGCGCTGCGCGCTGCGCGCGCCACCATCGTCAAATGGAGCGCGCAGGATGCCGGGGTCGAAGACATCGCAAAATGCGGACTGCGGGGTTCGCCGACCATCGTCAAGAAGGTCTTCGCGCCGCCACCGCGCGCGGAGAAGGCGACGCTGATCGACTTCGGCAGCCGGCCACCCGCCGAGGCGCTGATCGAAGACATTTTCAAGCGGCAGCCCAAGCTCGAAGCCGAGCTTGTTGGGCTGGCCCGCGGATTCTAACGGATTGATACGGGAGCCAAACCAATGAGCGAACCCGCGAAAACACCCGCCCCGGCAGGCCGTGCGGCGACCAAGAAGGAGCTGCCGGAACATTTCAAGGGGTACAAGCACGTCTGGGTGTTCATTGAACAGGAGCGCGGCCAGGTCCATTCCGTATCGTGGGAATTGCTGGGCGCCGGGCGGCAGCTTGCCGACAAGCTGAAGGTCGAGCTCGCTGCCGTAGTGATCGGGCCCGAGGGCGAGGCGACGCGGCAGGCTGCCACTGAGGCCTTCTGCTACGGCGCCGATCTCGCTTACATCGTCGCCGACAATCTGCTCACCGACTATCGCAATGAATCCTACACCAAGGCGTTGACCGACGTCGTCAACACCTACAAGCCGGAGATTCTGCTGCTTGGCGCCACAACGCTCGGCCGCGATCTCGCCGGGTCGGTGGCGACAACGCTGCTCACGGGGTTGACTGCCGATTGCACGGCGCTGGACGTCGATACCGATGGCTCGCTCGCGGCGACCCGCCCGACCTTTGGCGGCTCGCTGATGTGCACGATCTACACGCTCAACTACCGGCCGCAGATGGCGACGGTACGCCCGCGCGTGATGCCGATGCCGGAGCGCGTCGAGCGCGAGCCAGGCCGTATCATCACCCATCCGCTCGGCCTGGTCGAAGACGATATCGTTACCAAAGTGCTTTCGTTCCTGCCCGACCGGGAATCCGCGAAGTCGAACCTCGCTTATGCCGACGTCGTGGTGGCGGGCGGGCTCGGGCTCGGATCGTCGGAGAATTTCCAGCTGGTGCGCCAGCTCGCTGCCGTGCTCGGTGCGGAATATGGTTGTTCGCGTCCGCTGGTGCAGAAGGGCTGGGTCACCTCCGACCGGCAGATCGGCCAGACCGGCAAGACCATCCGGCCCAAACTATACATCGCCGCCGGTATCTCCGGCGCGATCCAGCACAGGGTCGGGGTGGAAGGCGCCGATCTCATCGTCGCGATCAACACCGACAAGAACGCGCCGATCTTCGAGTTTGCCCATGTCGGAATCATCACCGATGCGATTCGGCTGCTGCCGGCGTTGACCGAAGCATTCCGCGCGCGCCTGTCGCCGCATGCGCGCGACCGGATCGCAAGCTAGCGCATGTTCCGGCTAAGTGGATACCGGTTCGCCGCTAAGAACATGCGCCACTGAACAAAGGAGCCTGTCATGATCGAGGAAAGATTTGATGCGATCGTCGTCGGCGCCGGGATGGCGGGCAACGCCGCAGCCCTGACGCTGGCCCAACGCGGGCTGAAGGTGCTTCAGCTCGAACGCGGTGAGTATTCCGGATCGAAGAACGTTCAGGGCGCGATCCTCTATGCCGACATGTTGGAGAAGCTGATCCCGGATTTCCGCGAGGATGCGCCGCTCGAACGTCATCTGGTCGAGCAACGCTTCTGGATGATGGATGACCGCGCCCATGTCGGGCTGCACTATCGCTCCGATGATTTTAACGAGGAGCGTCCCAACCGCTACACCATCATCCGCGCGCAATTCGACAAATGGTTCTCCAGCAAGGTGCGGGAGGCGGGCGCGACCGTCCTGTGCGAGACCACCGCGACCGAGCTCGCGCAGGACGCTTACGGCCGGGTGATCGGCGTGCGCACCGACCGGCATGACGGCGAGGTGCATGCCGATGTGGTCGTGCTGGCCGAGGGGGTGAACGGGTTACTCGGTACGCGGGCCGAGCTGCGCGAGCGGCCGAAGCCCGACAATGTCGCGCTGGCGGTCAAGGAAATGCACTTCCTGCCGCGCGAGACCATCGAAGCCCGCTTCAACCTCAAAGGCGATGAAGGCACCGTGATCGAGGCGGCCGGCACCATCTCGCGCGGCATGACCGGCATGGGCTTTATCTATGCCAACAAGGAGTGCGTGTCGCTCGGCATCGGATGTCTCGTGGCGGACTTCCAGAAGACCGGAGAGACGCCTTACGGGTTGCTTGAGCGGTTCAAGCGCCATCCGTCGGTAGCGCCGCTGATCGAGGGATCTGAGGTGAAGGAATATTCCGCCCACCTCATTCCCGAAGGTGGCTACAACGCGATCCCGCAGCTCTTTGGCGACGGCTGGGTCGTGGTCGGCGACGCCGCCCAGCTCAACAACGCCATTCACCGGGAAGGCTCCAACCTCGCCATGACTTCCGGCCGCATTGCCGCGGAGGCAATCTTCCAGGTCAAGTCGCGCAAGGATCCGATGACGAAGGAGAACCTGTCGCTCTACAAGAAGATGCTGGACGACTCCTTCGTCATCAAGGATCTCAAGAAGTACAAGGATATGCCGCAGCTGATGCATATCCAGTCGCAGAACTTCTTCCTGACCTATCCGCAGCTGGTCTCTAAGGCGATGCAGAATTTCGTGCGCGTCGACGGAACACCCAAGATCGATAAGGAGAAGACCACGCTGCGGTCGTTTGTCAAGGCGCGGTCATGGACAGGGCTGTTCGGCGATGCCTACCGCTTCGCCCGGGCATGGCGATAGACGGCGATGCGAAGTTTCGAACACGGTCCTAGGGATGGAGATCGAACATGACGACTGAGCTCGCTGTGCGTGTCGAGGACAAGCTTTTCTACAACCGCTATCTGGTTGATGCTGGCCGTGCCCACATCAAGGTGCGGCCACACACCGTGCCGTCGCCGGCGCTGCTTTCACTGCTCAAGGCCTGCCCGGCGCGGTGCTACGAACTCAGCGACAAGGGACAGGTGGAGGTCACGGTCGATGGCTGCGTCGAGTGCGGCACCTGCCGGGTGATCGGCGAGCCGAGTGGCGACATCGAATGGAGTTATCCGCGTGGCGGCTACGGTGTGCTGTTCAAGTTTGGTTGATCCACGCCGTGGCGTTCCATAGCGATATCGGGGCTGAAGGGGAAAGCGGGCATGATGGATATTTCTGTAGCGCTGCAATCGGCAAGCATCCTGCTGCGCGAGGGCGTCGAGGCGATGCTGGTGATCGCGGCTCTGGCGGCCTTCCTCCGCCGTTCCAGCGCGTTGGCCGAATTGAAGGCGATCTATCTCGGCGCGACGCTCGCCGTCCTCGCCAGCGTGCTGGCAGCTATTGCGTTCGATGTCTTCCTGGGCGGCGCCCATGATGACCGGCTTGAAGCCGCCGTGATGCTGCTGACCTCCGCGCTGATGCTCTATATGAGCGGCTGGCTGTTCCTGCGTCAAAATCCCTCGGCCTGGAACGCGACCTTGCATCGGTCGGCGGAGCGCGCGATGTCATCGGGCGCTTCGCTGTCGCTTGCTTCCATTGCGTTCCTCGCGGTGTTCCGGGAAGGCGGCGAAACTGTTCTGTTTCTGCACGCGCTCGCCCGCTCGAGTGGCGGCTGGAACGCGAGCCTCAATCTCGGCCTGCTTGCGGCGCTCGTTGGTCTGTTCGCGCTCTATGGCGCGATGCAGTGGCTCGCCTTCCGCTTGCCATTGCGTCCGGTGTTTCTGCTGACGTCGGCGTTTCTCTTCCTGATGGGGCTCCGCTTCATCGGCGGCGCCGTCCAGGAATTGCAGGAGCAGGCGATCATTTCCTACGATGCCATGGCCGCGCCGGACTGGCTGATCGGGCTCGGAATCAACCCGACCTGGGAGGCCGTGGCGGCACAACTCGCCGTGGCCATGATTGTGGCCGCAAGCACGCTTGCGTTGTACAGACCGCGGCCAGCCGCCGCGGTCGCTACTCAGCCGAGGCACCGCAGCCGTTGATCGCGGATACCGCCAGCGACCACAGCTCGAAGGCGGCCCTGTCGACGCCGGGATTGGCGATGATATTCATGCGCAATCGCGCCGGCATCGTGGCGTATTGCTTGTTTGAGACAAAGCGGTAGTAGATGTTGTTGATCGCCATCACCGGGGCGGCCGATTTGGCCGCCGCGATGCGACGCTCAAGACAGCTTGGATCGATCAGCCATTCGCATTAAGGATTGCAGGTCACGACGGCAACGGCGGTCGAGAAAAAGGAATGCAGAAATGAAGCTCAGTGCACGCAATATCCTTCCGGGCAAGGTCGTGGCGGTGACCAAGGGATCGACCACCGCGCATGTGAAGGTGGAACTTGCCGCGGGACTCACGGTCACGTCGTCGATCACCAACGAAGCGGTCGATGAACTTGCCTTGCGAGTCGGCGACAGCGTCTCGGCCGTGATCAAGTCGTCGGATGTGATGATCGGAAAGTAGGCGCGGAAAACGCTGCCACCTGCAGGGCCGCACGTGCGCCGGCCCTTCGCAGGGACACCTCGCGCCACCATTCTTCAATGACGTAGGGCGCGCAGAGCAGGGTGGTGCCGAGATCGCCGGTAAATTCTCTCCAGGCGTCGAGGCACTTTTCCGGTACCGCCGTCAGCACCGGTCCACCGGCGATGATCGCCTCGGCGAGCTCGCTGCGGAGGCCATGGCCGGCCGCTTCCTGCTTCGAGAATTTGTTGACGATGATGAGCGCGGCGTCTTCGGCGATGGCGCGCGAGACCGCAAGCGACGCTTCGGCAAGACCGGCAGGGTCGAGCTTGCACGCGGTGGCGCCACGCCCGAGTGGTTGGCAGATTGAGATTTCCCGGCCGGTCAGGAGATCGATGACGAGCATGCCGTTCGGCCGCCCGGCATCGTCCTTGAGGTTTCGCTGTACGACGCCGCCGATGCGATCACCGTCGCGCAACCGGGCGCTGGCGAACTCGGCCAACAGCGCATCGACGTCGTCTTCGGGCCGATAGAGAATTGCGGCCAGATGGTTCGGATTGATATCGCTAAAATCTGCTGTCATGGCAACTCGCATTGAAGGTTGGCGAAGGATCTCCGGGCGGCTTGTTCCAGCGATCGGCGTGCCGATATCTCGGATCAATGTACTCTCGATGGATGGCTCCAGGACAGTCACATCCAGACTTTCTGTTTTGTCCGGTCCCGATACCAGCGAAACGCCTTTGACCTGGGCAAAAACGTTCATGGCCTCGGCAAGCCCGAGTTGATCCCACGATCGCAGCGTGATCCGCGCCAACAGCTGCGCGCCGCTTCCGTCGGCTCCGAGCGCAAGGACGACGATGACTTCGCCCTGACCGAGCATTGATCTCGAGACGATGAGCGCCGGCAGCACGTTGAGGATCGAGCTGGCGCCTGGAGCCGCGCGCGCAATGGAGACATCGCTAGCGGCGATCCGCAGCCGTTGCCGCTTACCAAAGGCGATCGGCGGCGCCGGCACCTGCAAGCGCCCGCCGGCGACGCGCAGCGTCAGCAATCGGTACGCTGCGTCATGGTCCTCGACCGTTGCGTGAAGGCTCACCGCGGCGTCGCGGGCGCTGGCGAGCGGCAGCGAGGGATCGCTCTGCAGGACGTGCAGCGGCCCGGCCCGCGCGACCTTACCGTGTTGCATGAGGATCAGGTGATCGGCGAGCCGTTCGATCTCCGACATGTCGTGACTGATATAGAACACCGGAAGCGAAAGCCGCGCGTGCAGCCGCTCCAGGAACGGCAGGATCTCGCTTTTGGTGGAGCGGTCCAGTGCCGACAGCGGTTCGTCCATCAGCAGCAGTTTTGGTTGCGACAGCAGCGCGCGGCCGATAGCGACCCGTTGCCGTTCGCCGCCCGACAGGTTGTGCGGTGCTCGGTCGAGCAATTGCGCCAAGCCGAGCAGTTCGATCACCTCATCGAAGCCGATGCCATCGTGGCTTGATGTCCGTGCGTCGTTGGGAGCGCCGTAAAGCAGATTGCGTTTGACCGTCAGATGCGAAAACAGGTTCGCTTCCTGAAACACGTAGCCGATCGGCCGCTGGTGCGTCTTTCGAAAGGTCGCGTCGTCTTGCCAGATGTCGCCATCGATCGCGCAAAAACTTCCGGGCAAATAGTGCAGGCCGGCCAGACAGCGTGCCACGGTGGTCTTGCCGCAGCCCGAAGGACCGAAGATCGCTGTCACGCCGGTGGCCGGCACAGCGAAACTGGCCTCCAGCGAAAAATTGCCGAGGCTGCCGCGGAATGCGGCCTGAATTTGTCCGCGTTCAGTGGCGGTCATGGCCGCCCCCCGCGCTGCGCTTCTCGATCAGCATCATCGTCAGGATCACCGTGAAGGCAAAGATCATCATGCCGCCTGCCAGGATGCTGGCCTCACGCCACCGCGACGCCTCGACATAGTCGAAGATCGCAACCGACAGCACCTTGGTGCGGCCCGGGATATTGCCGCCGATCATCAGCACCAGGCCGAATTCGCCTACCGTATGGGCGAAGCCGAGCACCGCGCCGGTCAAAAAACCCGGCCGCGCCTGCGGCACTGCCACCGTCCAGAATGCCCGCCGCGGCGAGGCGCGCAGCGTCGCCGCGACCTCCAGCGGCCGGTCACCGGTCGCCGCGAACGCGTTGCGGATCGGCTGCACCACGAACGGCAGGGAGTAGAGCACCGACCCGATCACCAGGCCTTCGAAGGTGAACGCGAGCGTGCGTCCGCCCCAGAGGCTGGCGATCCATCCGCCCGGCCCGTTGGGGCCAAGCGACACCAGCAGGTAGAAGCCGAGAACCGTCGGCGGCAGCACCAGTGGCAACGCGACCACGGTTGCTATTGCCTCCGTCCACCAGGCTTTCGATCGCGCCAGCCACCACGCGAGCGGCGTGCCGACCACAAGCAGGATGACGGTCGTGATCGCCGCGAGCTCAATGGTGAGCCAAACCGATTGCCAGAGGTCGGGCGGCAGGTCGCTCATGCGGTTCAGCTTTGCTCGTCGAGGACGTAACCATATTTTTGGATGATGACGCGAGCTTCCGGACTCCTGAGGAAGGCGATGAACCCGGTCGCGGCATCGTTCGAGGCGCCGCTCTTGAGCAGGACCGCATCCTGGCGGATCGGCGAATAGAGTTCCTGCGGGACCAGCCAGCGCGAACCAGTCTCGGGTCCAGTGAGCTGCGACAGCGCGACGAAACCAAGTTCGGCATTACCGGTTTCGACGAACTGGTAGGCCTGGGTGATTGTGGCGCCCTCGACCAGTCTCGGCTGCAGCGCTTCAAAGATCTTGAGCGATTTCATCGCCTCTATCGCGGCTGCGCCGTAAGGGGCCGCGGCCGGATTACAGATCGACAGTTTTGCGAATAAAGCAGCCTTGAGGGTTTCTTCGCCCTTCACCAGGCCAGGCGTCTTGCTCCACAGTACGAGTTTGCCGATCGCATAGGTGAAACGGCTATTCGGCACCGCCAGTCCGTCATCGACCAGCTTTTTCGGACGGGCATCGTCGGCCGATAGCAAGACCTGAAACGGCGCGCCTTGCGTGATCTGGGTGTAGAACTGACCAGTGGCGCCAAAGCTCAGCACAGCCTCGTGACCGGTCTTCGCCTTGAATGCAGCGGCGATCTCCTTGGCCGCTTCGGTGAAATTAGCGGCGACGGCGACGTTGGTCTGCGCCGCGGGCAGGTTGGTGGATGTGAGAACCCAGGTCGCGATGCCGATGGCGAATCGAACTGATTTGGCAAATCTCATTGTGAATTCCTTATTCCGTTCCGGCTGACCTGCGGATCCGCCGCGATGTCGTCATCTCAGCAAGCCGCATGCCGCAAACAGTTTGGTCCGGAGATTGCTTTTCAGCTGTGCATCCGGGCGTTTTCGCTACCAGCCCGGTTGATCCTGCATGTCGTTGTCGCAGTCGCGACAATGATGTCTTCAATCGGACAAGACAGATGAGCAGCCCTGCGAAGTTACGCCCAGCCCCGCCGTTTGCCGCAGTCGTCCCGCCAACGCTGTATTCCCTGGGATCGGCACCCGCGGCCTGGCCCGCGCCGACCGTCGCGTCGCGTGCCGAGCTTGAAGAACTCCTCGGCGACGACGTCCCCTACGGCGACCTTACGACAGACGCGCTCGGCATCGGTGCCGCCGCCGGCTCGATGCAATTCACCGCCCGCGACATGATGGTGCTTGCGCTTGCCGAAGATGCGGCTGCGATCATTGAGCTCGCCGGCTGCCGGGTTGAGCTGTTCGCGTCCTCAGGCACCCTGCTTGAGCCGGGATCGCCGATCCTGACCGCGCACGGCCCGGCGTCGGCATTGCTGCGAAGCTGGAAGGTGGCGCAGACGTTGATCGAGATCTGGTCCGGCGTTGCGACCGATGCCGGTGCGATCGTCGCTGCGGCTACCGCCGTCGCGCCTAAAATTGCGGTGGCTTGCACCCGCAAGAACGTGCCCGGCACCAAACGCTTTGCGGTCGCAGCGGTGAAGTCAGGTGGTGCGGTCATGCATCGGCTCGGTCTATCGGAGACGGTTCTGGTTTTTCCGGAGCACCGGGCATTTCTCCGCGAAGTGCCGCTGGCGGACTTTGTCGAGCAATTGCGGCGTGTCGCACCGGAAAAGAGATTGGTGATCGAGGTGACCACGCTTCAAGAGGCAGTTGAAGCGGCGGTGGCGGGGTTTGACGTGATCCAGGCGGAAAAATTCGCGCCCGCGGAAATCGCTTCGCTGGTCGCACGGATGAAGGCGATGGCGTCTGTGTGGAATCGGCCCGTCGTCGCGGCGGCAGGAGGCATTCGCGCGGAGAACGTCGCCGCTTATGCTCAAGCCGGCGCCGACATCGTGGTCACTTCGTCGCCCTATTTGGCGCGGCCCCGCGATGTTCAAGTACGGATCGCTCCATCATCGGCAGACCAGTAGAACTGCACTCGAGGATCGTTGAACGTTAGGCGCGCACGATTCGCCAGCGGGCGCAGCGAGGCACGCGAGTTCGTCGAGGTGGGGGATTAGCCCAATGTTTATTGCGATGAATCGTTTCCGTGTTGCAAAGGGATCGGAAGCTGCTTTCGAGCAGGCCTGGCTCTCCCGAGACAGCCATCTCGATAAGGTCCCGGGCTTCGTCGAGTTCCACCTGCTCAGGGGCCCCGAAGCAGAGGATCACACGCTCTATGCTTCCCACACGGTGTGGGAGAGCCGCGCCGCTTTTGAAGCGTGGACCAAGTCAGAGGCGTTCCGGGTCGCGCATCAACGGGCTGGTGACAACAAGTCGCTATATTTGGGTCCCCCTCAGTTCGAGGGTTTCGAAGTGCGCCAAACGGTAGGGATGGGAACGGCTAATGAGGCGAGGTGACATAAGCCGCAGATGACATCGTATCTGATTGTCTGCGATCCGGAGCGTGCGAGGTCGCATACTCAACGCGGTAGCCAGCTCGGCCAATGGATACTGAGCTGCACGTCTTGGGCACGGATGGCTTCTTCCCTTGCGCCGGCCAGACGATCGAGACGGAGCAAGGCAAGGCCACGTGTACCGGAGGCTGCGATCAGTGGTCCAAGCGTGGTTCCATCGGCCGTCACCGGTGTGCCGGCTGTCGGTAGAGGTGCCGAGCCGCTGACCGGCAAGATCCGCTTGCGCAATTCGCCCCTGAGCTTCATGCGCGCGGTCAGCTCCTGGCCGACATAACAGCCCTTCCTGAAATCGACGCCGTGAAGCATTTCTAAATTGGCTTCGAGTGGATAGCACACCTCGCTCCCGATCTCGGCGGTATCGGCAATACCGAGCGCCAGTCTGTGCTCGGCATAGTCCGCCACCGTGGCGCTGGCGAAGCCAAGCCGGGCCAGCTTGGCCTCGATGGGAAAGTCCGTCGAATAAACCAGGCGCGCCCCCAAAGCCGCGATCCGTGGGTCGACGAACGCGTAATGGGCCTCGGCAAGCGCGCCGTCGCGCACCACACTCTCCGCTGAATCGAGCTCCAGTCGGGCGGTCGCCCCCGTCCCCCAAACAGCCGCAATCGCGAGGGCGGGCGCCGTCTCGCCGATCCCCACAGCCTCGCGTAACTTGAAGGCGCTCAGGCGCTTGACGAAATCCTCCACAAAGGTGGTGGCGATGTCGATGAGGATACGGTCCCCATCCAGCATCACGAAGGCGTCGCAGAGCAGTTTGCCCTGACCCGTTAGAAACCCCGTATAAAGTGCCCTGTCCGGAGTAAGCCGGCGAATATCGTTGGTCATCAGACCTTGCAGAAACTTGACGCGGTCCGTCCCGCTGATGGCTACGAGTGTGCGATCGGGCAAGACGACAGCCTTGATGGATTCGGTCATGGTCGCCTCGTCATGGTCGGGCGCAACGTCGCTGCGTATTAGGCGGGATTCAGTTCATACCGATACGATGCCTGGTCGTGCGGCACGCTAACTTCGCCGTGCCAGGGATCGCAGAAATCCCTGATACTCTTCAGTCAATTCCATATCTACCGCGGGGGCCAGTTTCAGCAGCGCATTCGCGATGAACGGTTGATCGTTGCGGGGGTCGTCCAGAACCTCGCGCAAGACCGGAACATTGTCTTCGATGTGTTGGAGGAAGGCGACACCATTCTCCAGGGTCTCCGTCCAGCGCGTCCGGGTCCAATTTGCCAATGGATACATGATCTCGTGGACGAAATTCGATTTGCGCGCCTTCTCGAAGAAGCGCAAACCCGTGTTCCAGTTTTCCTTTGCGCGCAGCGGCGGCGGTGGAACGTCGCCCAGCAACATTTTCTTACCGGCCTGACCCACGAAGTCTTCCAGCGTGACCGGCGCGTCGATCTGGGCGTGAAAGTGCCACAGGCCGAACGATCCGGGGAATTCCTTCCCCATGCGCTCCAGCAAAGCGGTTTCCATCTTGTCCACTGCCGGTTTGTCCGCCTTCATCGCAGCCGTCATGCAGAAGGCAAAGATCGCGTCGTTGCCGACCTCGTGCACTCCGCCCTTTCGCAACTGCTGCGGCGATAGCTTTGGGATCTCCCCGCCGGCAAGGACCTGGACTTCGCCGGCCTGCTGCGCCGTGATGAAGGCGGTGATTTCCAGCCAGCCCATGAAATTCGCGATGAAGGCATCCGGGTCGACATGCACGATCGCCAGATTGAGCGGCACTTTTCGCTTTTTCAGTTCTGCGATATCCGTCATGACTTAGCCTGTTGGTCGGTCTTGGCGTCATTGTCGGGTTTCGCGCAAACCGTGACGCAACTCTGACACGACAAAATGCTGGAAAGGGGTTACCGTCACCTCAGCAAAACGAATGCCAAGACGGCATGCAACGAGACGGCGCGCCAGGCGCGTGGCACCAAAGGCGGAACTGTCTGACACTGGTAGCTTAAGGTTATCCAGTGAGCCCTTGGGTCTCGAGTCGCACTTGTCGCTCGCATTCGATTGAGTGTTTTCCGAATCGCGCCTACGTTGCGGCACGCATGGTTTCCGCGGCTTGGACCAGGATCGAAGGCGTCAGTCTGACCGGTGATCAAAGCGCGTACGGCAGCGGAGGTCCAAGGCTTTGCCTATGACACCTTCGATACCGCCGCATTGCTGGCACGAGGGCCGGTGATGTTTGGCGGCGTGAAGCCCGACGATGCGCTGAGGCTGTGGCTGTCGGCGATCAGTATGACCATCGGCGGAAGGGGTATCGTCGCCAATGATCCCGGCACTGGTCAGCAGGTGATCCTCGGTTACGGCGGTCGGAGGTGATCCGAGATCGCTGCAGCCCGTTCCGCTCGGCAACGATCAGCCCGACCTCGGCCCGGACGCGGTTCAGGTTCCGCGCCAAACGCGGGCCGACCTGAAACGTTCACGCCGAAATAAATTGTTGAGGTTGCGATCAAAGCGGCAGACGATGAGCACAAGGCGTTGAAGCGAGCCGCCGCACCCATGCTTGGCGGAGCGTCACGCTGCCTGCGACTCTGGATTTTGTTCGACGAATCAACCATCCAATTCGTGACCCGCAAGGTATGCAATCGGACATCTGAACGGCATCGTCTTTGCCTTGGAATGGTGGCTTAACCGCAGACGGAGCACAGGCGAGAGGATGTTTGAATGAAGTCCGGATATGCTAATATGTGTTCACCCTTCTACGGAAGATTTGAGTAGATCGGCGCAAATGCGGGGATCTTCTTGCGTCGGATAGCCACGCTTGATCGAACATGCAGCGACGCGATACGTAAGCGCAACACATGGCAAGCAAGTGACCATAAACGACGGCCTGAATGGAAATTGGGAGTAGGTTAAGGACAAGTTTGTGTTGTTGGTTTGAGCAGCAACACAAATTTTCCAGCAGCGATCTTTCGAAGCTAGGCCGCGTGGTTGAAGCAAAGACGCTTACGCAATGGCGGTAAGCATCCGCATCTGTATTTTGGCTGCACGTTCCGCATTCGCCGTGTGGAGCAACGGGCAACTGGGCGATTCTTGAAAGTCCAGGGTCCGACCGGTGTTGTTGTTTCCATGGCTGCGTGGATGCTCGACCCGGTGACGTGCGCAGGAATGACCATCGGAGCGCCGCAAGTTGACCGCGCGGCCCTTGTGGAATTGGACCAGCTGTTGATTGACAAGGGTCAGAACAGGCGTTCCCCGATCGATGCCGCAATCGTTCAGGAGGAGTGCCATGAAGATCACCAAAGTCCCGATCGTGACACCGGTTTCCTGACAATTGAATCTGTTGTTCGACGCAGAGTGTTTAGCGGGATTGAATTCACTGGAACGGACTTTGGCCGCTTCCGCGTCCGCGATCGCGGGCAGCCAACGTGTAAATGTTGTGCCTGTGAGGCGGTGAATCCGAGAGTAGCCGCGCTGCGACAGACCGCGGCGCTGCCATGCCTCGATGTGAATCGACCACTATTCGCGCTGGCTGCGTTCTGGAAATGTTTCGGACCCACCGGAGATTCTCCACTGCCGTAGAGAACCTGAAATGGAACGAGAACGCGGTACAAGAAAGCCGCGCAAGATTCGGACGGTTACTCCGACCCCCCGGCCGACTAAGACGGCAAGATAAAGCGGGTTCCCCCCTTCCGGAACTTCGTTCCTAACTGTTTGTCTGCACATTGTTTTAGGTCGGTCTCCGACGTTCCGTCGAGATCAGCGAGCGGCGCTTTTTCCGATTATCATTCTCTTTCAACGCTCGGAGAGCCGTCGCCCGTGACATGCTGCAATTCGGAGATGACCGTATCTTCGCTGACGGAAGTATTTCTACGCTTCATCACACGGACTGCATTTCTGGTCTTGCGCGATAACGTTCGACTTCCAATCGTCGTCTCATGGCGCGCAACGAAGACGACTTTCGTATCCGTCCCGGCAAGGTCCGCGATCGTGGTGGCGGGCAGATAGCCGAGCGCCGGATCGGCGCGGTGCGTGGACGCCCGACCAGCTTCGTCGGTGAGGTCCATCGGGCGATCCGGCGAGCAGGCGGCAACCCAAACGGGGTCCCCGGCAATGGGAAGGGAGGCGGCAGGTTCAACGCGCGGGGCCGGGGTGCTGCAACGGCGCTGAACCTCAAGGATCGGAGCGCGTGGAGTCGGGACGGGAGCGGGGCGCGCACGCGGGCGCGACGGGTGGCGGTGAAGGCGCGCGTCGTGAAGCTCAACCCGCAGCGCGGAGCCGCCCGTGGACGGCAGTTTGTCAGCGCCAAGGCGGTGGACGCGCACCTGCGCTATCTCGAACGGGACGGCGTGACGAAGGATGGTGAGAAGGGGCAGGTCTATTCGGCTGAGCGCGACGTGGAGGATGGCCATGCTTTCCTGGAGCAGGGACGCGATGACCGCCATCAGTTTCGCTTCATCGTCTCGGCCGAGAACGGCGCGGAACTGTCCGACCCGCGCCAGACCACCCGCGATCTGATGAAGCAGCTGGAAACCGACCTCGGGACGAAGCTCGACTGGATCGCGGTCGATCATCACAACACCGGCCACCCTCATACCCACGTCATCGTTCGGGGCATCACCGACGACGGCAAGACCCTCAACATCGCCGGCGACTACATCGCCTACGGGATTCGCGAGCGCGCCAGCGAGATCGTGACGCTGGAGCTGGGCCGGCAGACCGGGCTGGAGGTAACGAAGCAGCTTGAGCGGGAAGTGGACGCCGATCGCTTCACTCGCCTCGACCGGATGCTGATCGCCGAGCAGCAGGGGAGGGAATTTTCCGACCTGCGTCCCGACCAGGACATGCGCGACACCTTCCGTCAGAACCGTGCACTGCTGATCGAGCGGGCGCGCAAGCTGGAGCGCATGGGGCTGGCGACCGAGATCGAGACCGGCAAATGGATTGTATCGCCCAAGTCTGAGCCTATGCTGCGGGAGCTTGGGGAGCGCGGCGACATCATCAAGGCGATGCACCGGGCGTTGCAGCGCGAAGGGCTGGCGGAGGACCGCCATCCCGCCCGCTACGTCGTGCATCGAGAGAACGCGACCGAGCGCATCACAGGCCGCGTGCTCGACAAAGGGCTTGGTGGCGACGAAATGGGCGAACGGGTCCGGCTGGTGATCGATGGGGTAGACGGGCGCGTGCACCATATCGAGATGGATGCCACCCGCGCCGAGGAAGTTGGCCGAGGCATGATCGTCGTGGCCGGCTCCGCTCCTCCCGGGCCGCGCGCTGCGGACCGCAATATTATCGACGTCGCCGGTGAAGGGGGCATCTACCGCCCGTCCGAGCATATGGAGCGGGCGCGAGCCGCCATCGACCGGTTAGGCGGCGACCCCGAGGCTTTCGTTCGCTCCCATGTTCGCCGGCTGGAGGCGCTGCGCCGGGCCGGTCATGCGACGCGGATCGACGCCGATCATTGGCGCGTTCCCGCAGATCTTCCCGCACGTGGTCAAGCCTACGATCTGGCGCGGGACCGCGCCAACATCCGCATCAGCGTCCTGTCTCCCACGGGCCTTGATCAGCAGATCGGAAGCGACGGCGCGACCTGGCTGGACCGGGAACTGGCCTCGCCCAGCCCTATCCCGCTTGCCAATACCGGGTTCGGCCGGGAGGTCACTGAGGCTATGGAACGCCGCAGGCAGAGCCTCGTGAACATGGGCCATGCTATCAGGCTCGAGGACCGCCGTATCCGCGTGTCAAAGGATCTCATCGCCAGTCTGGAGCGTGCGGAGGTGACCCGCGTCGGCAAAGCCATGGCCGCCGAACGCGGTCTGACGTTCACCGCCGCCAAGACTGGCGAATATGTCAGCGGCACGCTTGTCGGCTCCACCCAGCTTGCCAGCGGCCGCTTCGCCATGATCGATGACGGCATCGGTTTCCAACTGGTGCCGTGGCAACCCGTGCTCGACAAGCGCATCGGCCAGCATATCTCCGGCACAGTGCGCGCTGCTGGCGGCATCGAATGGAGTTTCGGAGGAAGCGCGGGTTGGGGATATGAATGTCCCCAACATCGTGATCCGCCAATCGCCATGGGGCCGAACCGCCGCCGTCCGAAGGCTTGCGCTCTTCGTGCGCGGATCAATCCGTCGGTCTCGAAGGGCAGCACTGAAGTGGAGACGAGTTGATCGGCCTCGGCGTTGAGCAGCCGGCCGGCCGAACCACCGGCGCAATAGGCCTGCGCGTCTGCTTCAGCGCCGTCGATTGCAGCAGCACCGATCGCTCCGGGGGCTGGAGCCGGTCGACCACGTCGCGGCGCGTCAAGGATGGGTCGCAGCTGGCCAGCGCGCGCGCACACCCGGCACGGACGGTCGTTCCATATTCACAGCGCGAACACCCGATGTGCCACGGGTGTGCGCCACGGCGGCCGCCCTCGTTTCCCGTCAGCGAAATCTCTTGGCATTTCAACGGTGAGACTGCCTGTGCAATCCGCTGCACAGGGCGAACACCCGTTCGGGATGGTGTAACATCCTCAGACCGCCCTTTGCCGGAGTCCGCCATGGGCGGCGCTGCTCTTGCGGCGCTCGCCTGGTTCGGATCCCGATCTATGCTTCGTATGGCGGCACGCTCGGCCTGGCTTCGATCCCTTACAAAGGGAGCGGCCAGTCTGCGACTGGTGTCTTCTCGTCGTCACGATGAACCGGCAAGGCCCCCCGTCAACGGATATACTCGAGGATCATCGGCATGTCGCAAAGGTGCCTAACCGAACTCATGCACCGCAACACATCTTTTTTCGATCACATAGGCGATCGCGAGCAAAACCCAGCGGATCGTCAGGCCGAACGGAGCAGTCGGCATGGCCACGTTCACGCAGTCCGTGTGCTGAGCGCCGTTCCAGCGATGCCATCACTGGGGCGGGGGCTGACGGCTAATGGCCCAGACATAGGCTGACACCGCGTCAACATCCGCCGGCTCCAAGTCGCCATCCCTTCCAGGGGCCACCGCCATATTGTGCAAAATCGTCCGCTTCAGCTCTTTAACGCTGCCGTCGCTCCAAACGAACATACCGGCGGTCAGGTCGTTCCCGTTGGGTATTCCCTTCCCGTCTTTGCCGTGACAGACGCTACACTGCCCGTTCGCGGCTTCCCCGTGGAAAACGCGATCGCCATGCAGGATCTGCTCCCTGCTAAATCCGGTTGGCACCGGCAACGCGTCGGTAGAGGGCCGTATTTGCTCTCTGAATATGCTGAGCGGCGGCGTCACGAGCTTGAGCTCTTGCTGATCCGATTGGGCCCAAGACGCGTTAGGTACCGCGTAGCACATCATGCTCGCCGCCGCTAAAACGATGAAGCGCGCTGCCATAATTCATTCCCAGAATGGTCCATTCCTGGCTGCCGGAGCGGTCCAGCGAGGCGCGGTCTTTGTTGGTCACGGAACGCTAATCCTAACATCAGAGGTGGGGAACCTGGAAAGGCTCCGAGAATGTCCGTTCCGGGTTACGGCGCACCGGTCGTCTGATTCCTTTCGGTATGCCTTTTGTCGACCTGACCTCGTCATGTGTTGCCGTCGCCGCTCGGCGACGGCATAACCGCTGCATTGAGAGCCTGTGTCGCGCGGGGGTGACTTAAGGCGGCGATGAAAGACAATGATGATCAGGTCGTGGGGATGCGGCTACGCGTGATCATAGCGCCCGGAGTTCGGATCGGGCAGGGTCACGCTGCTTGAGGGTGGTATCAAGGAGACCGGGTCTATCTCCGCCGCGGGGCGGCGCATCAACATGAGCCATAAGCGCGCGTGGTATCTGGTCGAAGCCATGCACGGCCATTTCGGTCGGCCGCCGGTCGCTGCGAACCGAGGGCTCCAGGGGAGGCGGCGCCGCGCTGGACGGCATTCTGTTTGATGTCGCTCATGAACACACCATAGAGCAGGACCCTGACAGGCGGGAACCCGCTTCGCAGGCCGAATGACACAAATTGGAGCAGTCCTTGCGAGAATTTGCCGAAAGCCTCTTGTACGGACCGAAAACCCAAATCCTGATAAGGATGGAGTCCGCCGAGAATGGGGACGCTTTCAGAGGACCAGGATGTCTTGGTTGTCGGCGGCAGCTCCGGCATCGGTTTGGCGGTTGCCGTTGATGCTCGCCGTCTCGGCGCCAGAGTCACGATCGCGGCGATACCCTAATTGGATTTGGCGACGATCGTTATTTTCTCGAGCAGCGAGCGCAGCGGAACAGTCTCCGACGATGTGCTGCGGAACTGTTCGCCTATCGTCCGAAACGCGAAAAAATGCGCAGATGTTGATCCAGCGCAAAATCCCTATTCGGAGGAATCATAGAAAAAAGATGCGATGCCGAACGCGATAAGCGGGCCGGCATACGGTTTTTGAAGGTTGATGGAATGAACGGGCGACAGGTTCGACAGGTGTGAATCCAGATCTTGGGAGAAGGAAATGCCGGTCGATGCGATCGCCTGCCACGCAGATCGGATCCAGTCCGCGATTACATCAAACGGTGCGGCGAAATCCGCCTTGATTGCTTCCTGGCAAAGGTCGGCGAATTTCCACAAGCTTGATCCGGCCGAGCGGAATCTTCCCGAGAGGCTGACCGCGTCGGAATTGAGCAGGGCCAGGGAAGAGGTTGAGCTGCTCATTCAGGTTGCCCAGCCGATCCTCGACCGACTCCATGCTGCCGTTGGAGGCGTTGGGTGCTGCGTGCTGCTTGCCGATCGAAACGGCGTGCCGGTCGAGCGGCGCGGTGCGCGCGGCGACGACGAGACATTTTTTGCCTGGGGATTGTGGCCTGGCGCGGTCTGGAGCGAAGAGAGCGAGGGCACGAACGGCATCGGTACCTGTCTCGTCGAACAACGCACGCTGACGATCCACCGTGACCAACATTTCTATGCGCGCAATGCGCTCCTGAGTTGCACGACTGCTCCACTTTACGACCATGAGGGGCATCTTGTTGCGGCGCTCGACGTCTCGTCATGCCGAGCCGACCTGATCGAAGGCTTCGTCAATCTTATCGCGACGGCGGTGATCGATGCCGCCGCTCGGATAGAGGCTGAATGTTTTCGTATGGCCTATCCCCAAGCGCGCATTCTGGTTGTCCCGATTGCAGACAAGACCGGGAGAGCCCTGCTCGCCGTGGACGCGGACGACGTCGTCATCGGCGCCAATCGCACGGCGCGCCAGACGCTTGGGCTTTCCCAGACGTGCTTGCAGAAATCGCCGTCTGCATCCGAGGTTTTGAATGCGTCAGGGAGCGTGACGGAAGACCTTGCTGCGGCGGAACGCAGGGTTCTGCAACGGGCGCTCGTGCGTGCCGACGGCAATGTCACGGCGGCGGCTGAGGGGCTTAGCATGAGCCGCGCCACGCTCTACCGAAAGCTGCGGCGGCTGGACCTTCACCGCGCTAACCGCGCCAAGTAGGATTTGTGCTCTCAAGTGTCTCATTTCTGAAACACTTGCGCGGATGATTAGTCTTCCGGAGGGCTGACAAGATGCCCCGTTTCGACAAGCCTCCTCCCAAAGCGACGCATCAAGCGCCGCAACTTGAGGAGGATGGCCGTGAACAAGGTGGAATTTTCACGTACCGCGAAGGCTCCCTTCGAACAGCGCTATGGCAACTTCATCGGCGGCAAGTTCGTCGAGCCGCGCTCCGGCAAGTATTTCGAGAACTACTCGCCGGTGAATGGTCGGTTGCTTTGCGAGATCGCGCGTTCGAACGATCAGGACGTCGAAAGCGCGCTCGACGCCGCCCATGCCGCCAAGGATGCGTGGGGACGGGCCAGCGTCGCCGAACGGGCCCTCATTCTCAACCGGATCGCCGACCGCATGGAGGAAAACCTCGGCCTGCTGGCGCTGGCCGAAACCTGGGACAATGGCAAGCCGATCCGCGAGACAACCGCAGCGGACCTGCCGCTCGCGATCGACCATTTCCGCTACTTCGCGGGCGCCATTCGTGCCCAGGAAGGCGGCCTCTCCGAGATCGACCACGATACGGTCGCCTATCATTTCCACGAACCGCTCGGCGTCGTCGGCCAGATCATTCCGTGGAACTTCCCGCTGCTGATGGCCTGCTGGAAGCTCGCGCCTGCGATTGC
>Ga0307509_10003354_pt1 | contig 24416 bp, 16 predicted proteins | sample 10_EM_MG_FD_202245 | JGI IMG/M metagenome (GOLD analysis project Ga0307509, IMG submission 202245) | Populus trichocarpa ectomycorrhiza microbial communities from riparian zone in the Pacific Northwest, United States - 10_EM | ecosystem: Host-associated > Plants > Roots > Unclassified | place... | reverse complement strand
GTAGATGCAGGCTAGGTACGATATGATGGCAGCAATAGTAGTATCCGGACACCTTGGGATTAACCAATACCTATCTCGGCACCGAGGCCTCCAGCTACCCTACCAATGACTAAGTAGGGCATGGCGGGGACCAATTAGTATCATACATCTCTGACAGCAGACCGTACCATACAAAATGTCCAGTTATGCCAAGCTCCTTGCTCGAGCTCTCACTCAACTCCCGCTTGAAGAAGTTTGATAGAGAAAGTGGAGTAGCGCACGGATCTCTACGGTATGTCGAGAGTAACACTTCTGGAACTCCATATAACCTTCCCTTCAGGTCTAGTGTTATCATCCACTCACAATTCTTTTTCTCCGCCTCTTTTTTTTTCTTCTCCACACCACAAATCCTCGTCCTCTTTACTCGTACATGGTTAGTCATTGAAGAGCTCTTGGAATCCTTGGTTTTTTTCAAAAAGGACAAAAATTCTCAATGGAGAGGACCGAGAATTCGCCATCTGATTTAGTGAAACGTTGGCTGGGGGGAGGTCAACCCAGTGAGGCGCATTTCCTCCTGCATGTACCGGTACTTGTACAAGTACCAGCAGTAACACCACACCACCTTCCCCCCTCCCCCTCCCCTCACCGGAGCACCTGCTGGATGCACGTCATTGATGCAAAAATTAAATAAAGATAAAACTCAGCATTCCATTCATGGTACCGTAGGACCTAATTACTTCCACCAAATTCCCGCGATTAAAGTTTTAATTAATCGCTACCAAGAGGGTCTAGAAGGAAAAGGTATCGAATGAGGAAGGATAGGGATACCCACTGGTTTGGCTGTATATACCCGAGAACTTTTCGTAATGCTCGAGGAGAGGGTTAAAAAGGGGGGAGCAATTGGAGATATGAGGGGTAGGACCGTTGGCCCTCCCGTTGGTATTCTAACAATTCCTATTTTAGGAAGTCGCTCATGATAAGGAATACTTGTTACGGTGGGTAGAGAGATCACAATGAAGAGGAGGGTTTAGCTGAAGCATACCGGTATCTTGGTAAAGTCGCGCTAGCCTAGAAATGTAAAGACATATAATTCCTAAAGATATGTCCTTTCTTCCTTTCCTTTCCCTTATACACAAGAAGCCGCCTTAAGAATTGGGTCCCAAACAACTGCTACAATGATAAGGCAAGAAGAGCATCTTCAAGAAAAACCCTGTCCTACTCTCACCTCGAGGCATAGCCTCCTCCAATGGCAAATGCCGGTATCCGCCATCGGGATGAATGACAAAATGTAATGATCGAATAAACATACAGTAAAAACCCACCCAATGCTCGAGTACCGTACACCCCACTATAGTGAATCGAGTGAGGAAAACTCCCCCCTCCCGGAAACTACGCCCCCTTCCGGAGGATTTACTCTATTGAAAATGGGCTCATCAACCCCCCCCCAAAAAAAGAACCCAATCGTGCAAAAAACCTAAGCGATCAGCCTCACAAGCCGTCCTCTGCCACGGGCAACCGACAAACTCCAGGATTCCGCCATCCCCGCCCTCTCGCTGTACTAGTACCGCGCCATACTTGTACTCGCAGCATCGTGACATCTGCAGGACAAACTTGCTATTATACCGTCAAATCCCGGTGCTCTGGCCAATTTTTGGCTGTATGCAATAGCAGTCCGTTTTACAAACGTTATCGGATATGATACCGGAGAGGGCTCGAGTATGTCTGGCTGAAATCCACCCCCACCTTGCCCCCTAAACGAGTACGGTAGGCTCTATCGACATGCCTGAACTCTCCCGGCACCTTCCAAACTCACTCTAGTAAATTACTACCATAAGGAGGCAGTCGGGTGTGGCGAGGTCTCTTTTCTTCTTTTTGCCTCGGCCTCGGTATACTAGTACATGGATTCATAGTAAGTAGGGAAACAAGCGCACCGGGCTGAGATAGTAACCAATACATTTTTATCGCAGATTGCATATGGAGGTGGGGATCTATGGATATTAGCGATCCCCCCCGCTACTCGCCAGCAATCACGAGAGAAGACTGGAAGAATGGAAACAATTGACTACTCCCTTGCTCCACTACTGAATCTTGGTACGGCAACAAGGTGCCTCGGGGTGGCACCAAGCCAATTATTTCTCCTAGAGCGCGATAAGGTAGGTGCTCGAGTAGTTCACAGCTTCTACTTTCGTCAGGGCAGCTCGTGAGACAGTCAAGCTGACACATTTCCACTCAGCAAGCACCGATCCCGGCCAAAACTCACTCGCACATGGGAATACCAATACCCGAGTACAGTACTGTACGCCAACCGAGCTATGGCAAACAATCACGACCATCCGATCCAAACAATCGTGAGTCCACGAGCATCGGTACAGCACTCCAGCCTGAAGCAAAAAAAAAACTGGAGACCTTCACTGAAAACCCACCCGAGCGCGCCCCAGCCCCGATGTCTCTCTACCCGATATTTTGCTTTTTTCTCGCTTCGTTAAGTCCAAAAACCACTGGCATGGTCAAGTCGATGATATTTCTTTTTGATGGCGCATTATCTTTTCAGAGTTTGTTTTTTCTTTCCCCCTCGGATCTGACGTCTCAGGGTCCCTTCAGAAGTCGTAGATCGCCCCACGGTCATCGGGAATACCGATACCGTAGTTACTTTTTTCATTTCTCCGAACTCGAGAAGAAAAACAAAACATGAAGCAAAGTCAGAACAAGGTTTCTCCGAAACGCCACAGCAAAGTGCTTTTTTTTCCCCCCGGGAACATTTCCTTTTTCCATTTAGTGTCTTCACATCGAAACGGGCACCACCAACCTACCGATATCACAAGACGTACAATTTCCCTTCCTAGTCTCCCAATTGAAAAATTTTCTTGTCAGGCTGTCAGCAGTAGCAGCAGTGTAAGTTACCGTATTCCTGACCGGTCGGCGGAGCATCACATCTGAAGTTTAGCTTTTTGTTTTGTTTAACTTACCCCAGATCGCGCATCTGAATGTGGGGCCCAAGGCAGTGACTTGCATGATCACCCGTCCACCCATCATTCGGTGGTTTTCTTTCCTTTTTTTCGGGCTTACATCAAGGCATAATTATGCCATAATACATCGCTCGAGAAGGGCACCGGCAGGTCATCGGCGCTCCCCGTCTTATTGCTTAATTAATTAATTAATTAATCGAGATTTCATTGACGGATTGCTTACCGTAGGCCAAATCCTTGTGAAAACCACCTTCTTCTCTAGTACCGGTACAAGTGGCAAGAAGTTCTTTTACGCAACTTAACTCGGGGGCTCAACTTTATCTGCTCTCGAGAGGTACTGGCCCTGCAGCCGTGCGGTAACTGGCTATTGAGCAATCGGAAACCCTTCCCTGGTTTTCTTTTGCCGGGAAAGGTTGAACCAACGGTAGTCTGGGGAAGCACCGGAAAATTCTGGATAATGTCGACTCCACCGCTGTGCCTCCTAAGGTAGCTACTATTTCTCTTAAAGCCTAATCCTGTGGCAGGTTTGCTGCTCTGAGGATGGCAGTTAGCCCACAGATAATAGTGGCGGGTTGGGTTTTGCCCAGAATTTACGGTACTGCATCCTGTATTGGTTGTCTGGGGAAAGCCGTACAAATAGTTGTTAAATCAGGTTCCACTTGGGTAATTGGACGTGACATGTGTGCGGTGTGCTTCAATAAACTTTGATTAATAACTAAAAGGAGCCATGCCAATCCAGGCTTCGACACCAACGGCGGTGTGCGGTACTCGAGTACTGGGGGACAGGGTGACCTTAGCGCGTATCATAGCTAGTCTAGCAGGAAGGCAACAAATTAACATACCTGACACGATGAACCCCCCCCCCCCCCCACCCGGACGGCTAAAGCCAAGTGAGAAACTTCCTCGTGGCTGCTTACTGTACATACTCGGGTGGCAGAGCTGAACTCGCACCCTCTGGAGGTCTGCTGCTAGCCAACCAGAGAGTGAAGATATCGAGTATCCTTTTACGTGATTGGCCTGCTGATCAATTTCTGTGTCGCGACTTCAATTCGGCAGCACGAGGACGAGGACGAGTACAGCCTCGTTCGCAAAGTTCTCGCGGATCAAGAGGTACCAGGGAAAAATATTGGCAGTAACAAATGTACTGGTACAAGTGTCTGCAGAAAACCTGAAGTACAAATCCTTGTACCGGTACATGAGTTGTCCCCAGACTTTTGCTAAGATACCTACCGATCAGCGAGAACTTTGCGAACGGGGGTGTACCAGTACTCGAGTATGGTACAGCACCCGGTACCAGATAAACACCAGTACTGAACTCGTGCTCCGACTCATCCCTTCCTCCCGCTCCCTTTTCCCATCAATCCCATACAAGCGGGCCATCCCTCCCATCCCAATCCTCCACGGCGGTGCTGGTGGATCAACTCATCACCCCAAACGGCTAGGGCCCACCGCGGCTCTGCGGCTTCCGAAGGGAATACACCTTCCCTCTCGATTGCTCTTCCCCTCTTACACTCCCTGATCGGTACGGTTCCCGCAGGCCAGTGAATAAAATGTGTTTTGGCTGACCCCTGCTTGTTGCACTGGCAACGCTCTGACCCAGGGTAGGGTGGGTGGGGTTAGGGTTGGTATTTTGCGGGAGTTTTTTGTTTGGCTTGTCATGAGGAGGGAAAAGGTGTTACTATTTGATCAGATAAGACTGGGCACCCCGCCCGAGGGAAGAAGGGATGGCAGGATTATATTCGAGGCTTGTGTACTTCATTGCAGCAGCGTCAGATGTAGACTATGGAGCAAAGCATCCCTAATTTGTATTATCAAGGCCGTTGCCTCATGTACTTGTATGATACTCGTGCAGCGTTCTGCACCTCGGTAGGCGGGCGACGAACAGGGATAAATCACAGGTAATTTGTAACCCTAACCCTGACCCTTTACCAAATACCCCCAATTTCGTCATTGGTACGGCGAAGGCTATAGGGCTGGGCACGCGACTGCGTTTTCTCATCAACTCCTATCATACACAAACTTGTCGACAACAACGCTGCCAAACACCACATCGCCGCATTGCCAACATTTTCAAACCCTTATTCTCCCTCAATGCTTTCAGCTAATCCATCGATGGGTAACCCTGGTAGGATTCCCGAGCAGCAAGCCGGCCCGCGTGGCCCCTGCGCCCCGCCGTTCATCTCCGATCTTCCAGAGATGCACAACGGGGGTAAGGTGCCCGAGGATATGAGCGTTTCACACGATGCCCAGACTCCGATACTCAACCCGAATTCGCATGATATCGCCGCTACCCCTGACCCGTCAGCCGGAGGCGATTCAAGTCAGCCAGACTCCGCGCAACATCATATGTCACCACAGCAGCTCCAGCAGCAGCAGGAGGCCAAGTTGGTTCAACGCTGGCGCGATGAGGCGGAGAGTCCTGAAGCCCATTTCCTTACCGTGTTAATGAAGCTCGAAGCAAGGTGGTATGAGAGCTCGGAGAAGAAAACCGAAAAAATTATGGAGATATCTGTTGAAAACGCCGGACTTATTGTGTGTCCTCACCTCCATTATTCTGCCGTTTCTAATTCTTTTATAGGTCCAGATTTTGTATGCAAGAGATGAAATCATGAGATTAACGGGAATTTTCGACCTCGCCGGAGCCTTGGGTAAGCATTTTTTGTCCCAGACCATAAGTACCCGAGAGCAGGGATTAAAGAAATATATGGCAAAATATCTGTGCGCGTCTGAGCGCCCATACAAAATATACCCCCCCGTGTTTTCGGGTACTTATAGCCTATAACAATTATAATTCTTGTCACTTTGGTTGTTACTAATATTCAGCTGCAGGACGGATTGTGTATCATTCCAAACTGATCAAAAAAATTGTGGCCAATTCCCCACACATATTTGGGGCGGAGGTTCAGGCTGGCCTGGACGCGCTTGCTAAGACCTCTGAATTCACTCAAGTTCTTGAGGAGGAAATAGCTGCCCGTCACCTTGCGCCCGGAGATGTCATCCTGTGTATCCCTTCTATCTATAAGCAAGCGTGCAAAAGAGCTCCTTTTAACGATTCTATAATTACTATTTACAAGGAGCATCATTCAATGGAACAACGTGCTGTATTTGCCGCTTTCCTGAAGATGCAGAGCCGGTGGCCGGATGGGCTTAAGTGGGCGGAAGCGTCAAAGGGGGGTGAAGGCAAAAGGGGGACGGGGACTAAAGGCTGAGTTGGCGGCATTGTTTTGCTGGACCACAAGATTTCTGTCGGTCTCAATGTATGGTGTGCTGTGGGGGGGATAAACGTGAGGTGCTGAGAGGGACGTTATTGTTGTTTATAGCAATAGGAAACTAAGGGTTCAAATAGATGATGAAAACTTCCACGCTTAGCAAAATCTGATAATATCGTTAGAAAAAGTCCGTTGAGTTTAGCTCAGAGCAAGTAGAGAGAGAGCGTGGGGCCGGTTTTAAACTAAGTTACTTGTTAAACTAAAAAGAAACTATTTGATGTCATTGGGGCCCCTAAAAAGCAAAGAAAATGAAGATTGTGGAGCTATGAGTCCTCTGAGTATTCCAATTCTAGTCTTTTCCGTATTTTAAAATTGGACCCTACGTGCTCTCTCTATCGAGTACTTGCTCTGAGTTGAACTCAGCGGAGAGAACATTTTCTAATGATAATATTGCAACCCCTCCCCCCCCAAAAAAAAGGGTGCCACGACTTGAAGTCTGTGCCTTTTCTTCCTCTACTCGATTTTTTCTTTCTCACTGAGATTGTTTCAGAAGACGTAAGTGACGCTTTAACCGCCTTGAAGGGCCAGGCTTCCACTATTCAGTTAATCCACTTTACCCTTCAAGAGTGCCTCCAGACTCACCCTGAACCGTTTGGCACAGCTCACTCAACAATGGCGGAAGCTTGCTTGAGTTATTTGAATTCGGAGCAGGTCAAGGCTCTTCCCATCGATCCCTTTTCCGATCTTGGAAGACGCCATTTCTCGAATATTCTTCTCTATATTGGGGAGTGGATGCAGAAGGGGACCTTTCAGATTGTTGAGAAACGGATTGCTCTTGCACTGAATCAATTTGACACCTCCAGTAGGCTCATATCCTGGGCTTCGATTTTTTACGATGGTGGTTTCGATAAACGTAGCTATTTTAGTGGTCTACACTGGGCATCTGTGTTTGGGATTGTTAAGCTTGTTACTAGCTTGATGGAGGGGGGAGATTGTGATATCAATGAGGAATACTGGAGTGAGAATGTACTTCTCATGTGGGCTGCTCGGAATGGGCGCGCGGGAGTGGTGAGAATACTGCTCGGACGGGAAGATGTTAGCCTCGATATGCCAAATGGGGACGGCCTAATACCACTCTGTTGTGCCGCTTGGAATGGGCATGAGGGGGTAATGAAAATATTGCTCAGGCGGGACGAGGTCGGCTCCGGGGCCAAATGAGTTCCTAGAGACGCCACTCTGTTGCGCTGCTCGGGCTGGATACGAGGGAGTGGTGAAAATACTACTTGCACGGGACGATGTCAGCCCCAACGAGCCGGATTGGCACGGTGTACACAGCTTCATGATGTTGTTGGGAATAGGATGTGGTTAAAATACTACTCGGACGTGACGACATCAAAACAGTCAAACCCGGCCGAACGCCACTCTGCTGGCCTGCCTGGTATGGTGACAAGGCGGCGATCAAAATACTACTTGGACAGGACGACGTCAACCCAGCCAAACCTAATAAATACGGCCAAACGCAACTCAGGCATGCTGGTTTGAATGGGAACTAAGAAGTAGCTCAGATATTACCTGAACGGGACGACGTCAAACCCGAAAAACTTGGTGGGGATGGCCTAATACTATTATTTTGTGCTTCCTTGAGTCACACATATAGCATCGCTGGGTTCGGCTATGGCATAGCGTTAGCCTAGAGCTATGATGCCGCTATGGATATGGCTGGCGGTGTGGGCAGACTGGTCAACCTGAGGGTATTCCAATATGTCTTAAAAATCAGAAACCAAGGTTGGAAAATCAGGGTATGACTTTTTTTTGGGGGGGGGGTTCAACTATACAATTCCATGTATTATAACTCGACATCCCAGCCGGGATACCGTAAAACCTTGAATAATTGGACGGTGTGCTATGAAGTCCAGAATTCCCTTCTCTGGAAAGGTGGCAAAAAAACACAGCAAAAACACGGTCCCTTTCCCCCCCTCCGAGGCAAAGGAGAATAATTTCTTGACCATACAGAGAGGAAAGCCCAACTACATAGCACACCGTCCGGTTTTTCAAGCCTTTACGACATGTTGAACTACCAGTGACAATAATGCAGGTGCCAGGTAGGGGACAGAAGCTTACTATGCGCTGAACAAAGGGATAAAAGTCTGGATTGCAAGTAAGCACAAATGAGAACAAGCTCTATTATATGAGGAAAAGGTTCTCTCATCGGTATGGCTGCGATAGTTCTCTCATATTAAATTTCTTTTACAGCATTCTGCCCCCAATATATGTTTTTTTCTTTCCAACATACTAGAGGTTTTTAGCAAACCGATCACCAAGGGGATTTTTTCCCAATTTTGCTGCTTTCGGCTCACCAACCTCCCGAGATTGACGATACGACTGCACCACCGAGAACTGGCGTCGCTGCCGGAGAGTTCAATGGGAAGTGTCTCTTGGCCCGTCGAATTCTTGCCAAGTTCAAGCCAAAATGTGCAGCTCAATCTCCCTCCGCTCCCGCCAACTGGATGCGATGCAGAACCCGTGCATTATGTCTCCAGAAGAGCGGTGGAAAGCTGAACCTCTGCCCCCTTGACTTGTGTCCGCAAGATGAGTCAAGTGTTCGGAATACTCCGCCGGAGAATCAGCATCCCCCCCTTGGAGAATCCTGGAAGGATGCCAAGAAAGTGATCGAAGACCACACTGCAGATCTCATTGTTCGTAGTGAGTTGATGCTCCTACTTAAACGCTTGCAACTCGAAATGAACCCTTTGGGACCCATCAAGGTTGAGTTGAAAGGTAGCCAAGACTACTGGGAGAAAATTTCCATCATACTGCCATGACTGTCTGCGACCTTACCATCTTCCCTCGGATCGGCTTGGATGGCGGTGTCGAAGCACGTATTTGGGACTTGGATACCGTAAAAACTGGAATAATTGGCCCTCACGCTAGTATGTTGACTTAAGGTATGTCTCGCCAAGGTTCATACATTTGTTTAAATTTTTCCTCTTTCTACTTCGCTACTCCAATCACCGCAGTCATATCAAGAGCTAGCGTTCAGACTCGGAGAAGTGAACCCTAGTTTTCAGTGTTGAAACACCAATTTCCTTTAAAATAGGGACTTTCCGTGCGCCCAACCTTATATCAACATACTAGCGTGAGGGCCAATTATTCCAGTTTTTACGGTATCAAGATCGGGGAAGCCGGAAAATTCGACTACAGGAGCAAGATGGAGCAGACCCTGATAGCGGACGGGTACTACACGGGGACCGAAGAGGTGGCATTGGAAAAGGGCGTCTAGCTCAAACCGCAATCCCTAACTACACCTGCGCCAAAATTGTGCCACATATTATCATGTTGAGAGGGAAGGGCATGCACCAACCGAACAAAAAAGAAAATTAGAGCCAGCGCCAGTCATAGACGATTTCAACTTCACACTGGAAAATGAGGAATTCAATTTCATGTGGGACTTGTAATTTATTGAGCAGCCGTTGTTATCATAAGTATAATAATATATGAAAATAACTCCGGGAACACATCGAGTAAGAGCACACGAAACAGCGAAATACAAAAACGCCAAAGTATGATACAGTACAATAACAACATGACTCTCATCAAACCACTCCCATGAGTCTCCGTAGCCAGTGATGGAGTAAACCTACCGTTGGATGTCATATTAAGGCATATTGCTAGTAGTTAGCAGGCGAGTGAGACGATTGCCATGTCGAGTATGACTGGTGTTTTTGGTAGTTGTGCAATAGAGAGCCTGTTGTGCCAGTCACTACCACAAACTACATTTAGTCTCAGCTGTGTTCCCTTCCACTCTATACAATCACCCTCACTCTACTAGTGCACATCATGATTGAATAGTGAGCACACTTCAGTTTTCCTACTACCGTGATTCTGATCCTCTTCTCACTAGCAGAATGCTCCCCTATAGCAGCCTCCTAGTGGTGCTTGTACAGCAGCAGTTATCTCTAAGCATGACCAGACTTGCACCACCATCAACCAGGAGTAGAGAGCTTGAATCAATTTTACTGCTGAGTTGAGGAGCAACATAACATAATGTATGGGTGAAAGATGAGAAGAGGGTAAGCTCAGCGGAACAGGGATCCACATCTGTGACTGGAATCTTAAAGCCAATGTCTCATTACCTACATCAAACTAACATCACAGAACTTGCCTCAAAATCTCACACCTTATCTACACAATACTGGCATAGATTCAACACAACTTGAACTCAAACTAAGTATCATGAATGCTCAAGTAGTACCGTATTTACCCGCTAGATCCACTATCGTTGATCTCAGCAACCAGAGACAAAACACCCCAACAAAGAATAGTGCTTTCCGGAGGCGGTATAGCCTGGGAGAGATGAACTTGGTAGCTATCGTTAACTGGTATTCGCAATTCTGTTAACCTGCTTTGCTACGCCTATTGTGGCATAGTTTGGTGATTCAACTTGCGTATGACTCCCTCGCACGCCAGCCAAGGACCGATCCCCGATAGTGGATCTAGCGAGTAAATACGGTAGTCTTTAACCTTTTAAGCAGTAAGTTTTAATCCGCAAACCACAGTCTCAATCAGGAATATGGCAGTTGGGAATTTGATAGCTATCTCATCTTATTTCTCTACCCATCTGTCCCACTATCCAAGTTCCCCATTTTATCCAAATATATACAAAGTTCAAGATAATCGGTATGTCACAACTAGTCACTCAGTAAGGCTAATTTCATGTGATTAATAGTGATTAGTTATAGGTATATTACTTTGAACACACACTATAATACTGTTGGACACAGAGTGTTTTACTGGCATATGATAATATAATAGAAGATAATTAGAATATTATAATTAGTAGATGGTTTTTGACTTGAAATTGCAAGGGCTGATGAGATAATGAAATTTTTCCAGTGCACATAACTCATATTATATGTTATGAGCTTCATGTATATTATGATATAATTAGTGCACTGGCAAATGACTTAGTTTTTAAGTTATAATATTATCATAATTGATTTAGAGTAGTATATTGTATAGTGACTCACAGGAGTCAACTGATGGATTTGACAACTATGACTCATTATGAGTTATAGGAGTCAGGTAACACAAGGGTTTGAGTCACCAGGGTCAGGGTTGTGGGTAGAGTTTGATATAAGAGGTAGTCTTAAATCAGGAAGATAGACTCCTCATACAACCATCTCAGTACTTTCAATGATTTATATTGAAAAGTTCTTTTATTCCTTATACACACATGACATGAGAAAGACATATTTATACTCTACTTTACATGGAACTAATCAGAAAACAGGAGACAATTAAAATAGTCTCAAGAGACAAATCCAAGTCAACAATATGAAATGATAAAGATTTGTCTATTCATGAAAAATAAGAGTCTTCTCCTACGATGACATAGGAAATCTATAAAATAGTTGTCCATATCAAAGAGGAGAATAAATCATAGGTAAGTAAATTGTTATCAGTTATTTCAAAAGTGAACAATCAGAATTGTTATACAGGACTAGAAAGTAGGAGGAGTAATAAAGTGCATATTGTTTAATAGAAGTCTCTCAATTCAGGAAAATATATTTTGCAACTGGTACGACAGGTATCATGAGCTTAGGGGAGAGAGTTTGAAAGTTTTGGGTAATAAATTGAAAGGATATTATCTGAGGTCTAGGGAATAAATGGAGAAAAGAATCAGCTGATTCTAGAGCAAGCTCTTGAAATTGACTACATGAAGGTAAAGTTCTCTCATCTTATTCTACTATGATACTAGTATTGCTACTAGTAACAGTTATATGGAGTGAGCTTAAACTAAAAGAGTATGGTAAGAGTAAACTTTAAGAAAATATTAACGCCTGTGGAGCACTAGGTAAATCGCTATCGTACTAAATGTATTGGCCACAATTGAAATTTAGAAGAAGAAAAAATGATGCAAGCATAGAGAGAAGGCTCTGCAAACCAATCATACACAAATCTTCATAGATGCAAGTCAGAACTTAACAAAATAGCAAAGTCACTAAACTTTAAGACAATATTGGAAAATAAGATTTATAGCATATAATCTTATCTAGGAAGACAAACATTACTATATCGGAACTGTGTACAACTAGACATTGAAATATTATCATCGAACTATTAGAGCAATTGTGTCTTGCCATGTGTGCTATGGTAACCGAGAGGTTACGACTCTTATAGCTTTCTTTAGACCTGACAACCTACTTGGGAAAGCGATCAACTTGAAGTAGCAGACGGTAGAAGTTAAACAACTTACAGATAATCAAAGTTGTAGTAGGAGTATATTATAGAGTTTGAGGAAAAGTGTTTCCAATATGGTAGTTACAGGTAGGAGTTGTCTAGAAGAAGGGGTAGACTCGGATGTAATCTATCACACTGATTAATGAGTTACTACTCAGTAAGATACAACTATTTTCATATTCTAAAAGGTATCAAAATTTACTAGCAACTTATCTTTAAATTTAAGAAGCTAAAATTCTGAACTTTAAATGTTTTGCCTATGGTAATAGTGTATATAAATAAATATTAGTACTAGTAAAACTTGAAGGATATCAACTAGCTAGTTAAAGTATAAAAATTATAATACATAATTCAACTACAACTGGTTCAATAATCAGAAGATGAAATTGAGTTATAGTTAATCTTTTATATAGCAAGGATTACAAACAGGTTATAGTGAAGCTTGACTATTAGAAATGAAAATTTCCAAGTATAAAATATAAGCAATACATTTGAGAACATGAATAGAATAAGTTGAAATACTTATTATAGAGAGAAGTATTAAGCTAATTAATGAATATCTTATTATCAGGTATTTTTAAAGATGACGAACTTGATATACTTATACCGTAAAATGTTTGACAATTCGCCATCTCAGGAAGAGGGACAATGTCGGGTAGATGCCACATTGACATGGTAGGGGTTTAGGCAAGGTATGACTCATTGGGACTAAGTGATGGTATGTGATTTGGAAATTAAGTTTCTGCTGAGCGTGATATAAAATTGAGTCTGTATATAAGAATGAAATTAGTTGGAAATTTCACAGTAAAGGTTTAAAAATGAGTAAGTAGGATGAGTCTGTGGAGAATTGTCAGCGCTCTAGGATAGGAAGTAAAGTAGAAGGTGGTAGAGACTTGAGAGTAAAGAAAATTGCAAAACATGTTAGAGTTCTTATGACTCCAAATATGAGAAGTATAGAGATTGATATGTGGATGAGATAAGCTCAATATAAGATAAAGGGAACAACATACTATAGAACTCTAGTATTAAGAACTAATACTATAATTCCACCCTTTTCTTTATTCCAATTTGTGGTATTAGATTTTATCAATAATTCCTTCTAGAGGAATCACAAAACAAAAGCGTGGGCCAAAACGTAAACTAATTAGCAAAAGGATATTGGATATGCGAAATATGATAGAAGTATATAAGTTTGTCAACATTAGAGAAACCTAATAACAAGATATTCATTAATTAGCTCAATACCTCTCTATACAATACATGTTTCAAATTACTCTAATTTCAAAAGTATTGCTTACATTTTCTAGGTGGGGGTGGAAATTTTTATTTCTAATACCAGTAGTCTAACTATAAACTGTTCCTAATTCTTGCTTCATAAAAGGCTAACTATATATTAATTTTAAATTCTAATTATTAGCCAAATTGTAGTTAAATTATGAATTATCACTTGTACGCTTCAACTAGGTTGTTGGTATTATTTTGCTAATATTTATTTATATACACTATTATGACAGGAAAGATATTTAAGGTTTTAAACTTTAGGTGCTTAAATTCAAAAGTGAGTTGATAGTAGTAAATTTTCAAGTTTATATATTTCAGAATATGAAAATATATACCCATTACTATGTAGTAACCCTTTTACAGGGCAAAATACATTATATATTATGTCTTCCCACTCTAAAACACTTTTTTACCTACCATATTCAAGTTCGCAGGTCTTCTCTCATTCTATTATATAGTTTTACTACCTTCATTCCCACTAAGTCTATTATCTTCCACCTTATTCACCTTGATCTTTTTTCCAAACACTTTGTAATCCTTAAAGACAACTACACAATTAGTAACTTTCAAGCTGGGGTAGTATTAATAGTATTGTATAGTTGTTCTAATAGTTTTCTAATAATGGTTGAATACATAGTAGTAGAGATGTCCAACACTGCAACAAATATCCTCTGAGATTAGATGGTGTGCCTTGATCTCATTTTCAACTATTATTTAAATATCTACTAACTTTACTACTATTTGGCATGTTCTGTCTGGCTTTCAGGGAGATTTGTGTATCTGTTTTTATACTCTTATTTTTATTCTTGTATTGACTTCTTAGCATCTAAATTTCAATATACATCCAGGTATTGGATTTAATAGTGATTTTCCTAGTACTTTGCGAACATTGATTTTTTCTTAGAGTTTACTCTGGCTAGATGTTTTCAGATTCTATACAAAGGTTAGCAATACTAGTAGCAAATTATGAATTCACAACTTTATCTTTGAGTACTCAATTTCAAGTATCAGCTCTGAAATCTTCTGATTCTTTTTCTCCATATGTTTTTCATACTTCGGATAACATTATGTTAATACCTTACTACTTTGGATGAGATATTGATCAAATCCGTGACAGCTATCGTATGGTTGAAGAGGGGACCTTGTAGATTAAAAGGCTTCTAATTGAGTGTTAAAGGCTCAGGCTGGTGTTTGTGAATTTATAGCACTTTGCTGTGTTGAATCCATACCAGTATTGTGTAGATAATATTTGTAGTTTTGAAGCAAGTTTTTTTTGATATTAGCTCAGTTTGAGTGATAACACATTAGCTTTAAAATATTGGTAGCAGCTATTGACTCCTGTTTTCAAGTTGCAGGACTTACCTCCGTCTAATCTTTCACTTGAACATTATACTATATTGTTCCCAAACTTGAACCCAGTCATATAATCCATTCTCTGCTTCTGGCTGATAAATATCAGCAAAAAACATTGGTTTATGTCATATCCATTTTGATGTACTCTGCCAGTGTATGTTCTGGATACCTTCTATAAGAATAATATATGTTACCCATCAAAATATATAAATATGAAAAGTCTATTACTTTAGTAGATAAAGCTTATCATCTAGAAGCTTTAGTTTAGTTTTTACTACCAATAGATCAGATTCAAATCTTCATTTTTGGAAGTTTAGCTTTGAGATAAGTTAACATGATATCATACTGAGAGCTCCTGTAGATGCTGCTGAGTGTAATAAGTGTGTGCATCTATTGTATACTTAAGTTCTGACTGAGTTCTGAATGAAAAAATATTGTGTTTTTACTGGTAGAGCTGGTATTATGTGCAGAGGTAACTGTAGTTAATCAAGTACCACAAGAAGGGTGCTATAAGGAGAGTGTTAGAGGAAGAGACCTAGGATAAAGGTACTAAGAAAACTGAAGTGTGTTCACTATTTGATGTGTAGAGTAATGGTGATTATACAAAGTGAAAGGAAGCACAGCTGTAACTGTGAAAAATGCGGTTTGTGGTGGTGACTCACACTGTGGGCTCTCTATTGCACAAGTATTAGAAACCCTAGTCATACTAGACATGGTAATAATCCAACTTGCATGCTGACTAATATACCCTAACATGACATCCTACGATAAGGCTTGTTGGAAACTCGTCATGGTTGGGCTCTCATCTTCTCTTCTGTTGTGGTTATGGGTGGCATCTTGTGACCACTCGCGTCACCCCCTGTCCTCTCTCAGTATCTACACCCCTCTTATTTCTCCCCCTTTCTTCTCTTCTTTCTTCTCTTTCTTAATTCCCCTCCCCTTCTCTAGCTAGTAATACAAGTTGTTCCCTTACTCTAGACACCTCTCCCCTGTTGAACTCCTGATACCGCTCTCTTCCACTCGTATCTCCCGATACCCCATACCTCTCAACATGGCTACTCCATCACTGGCTACTGAGACTCATGGGAGTGGTTTAGTGAGAGTCACGTTGTTTATTGTACTTTGGTGTTTTTGTATTTCACGGTTTCATGGGCTCCCACTCGATGTATTCCCACGAGTTATTTTCATATATTATACCTACGATAGCAACGGGGGCTTAATAAATTCCAAATCCGAACACAGGAATTTCTTATCTTCTAGTGTTAAGTTGAAATGATCAGTGACTGGTGCTGGGTCCAATTTTCTTTTGTTTGGTTGGTGTTTGCCCTTCCCTCTCAATTGCCCAATTTCGGCGCACCTGTAGTTATGGATTACGGTTTGGTGAGTTTTCACAAAAAAGTTATATCATGCCTCGGTTTGCCGGTCTTACTTTCTGGTTTTTGGGGGCATATTGGAATGCTCTCGGGTTGGCCGGTCTGCCCGCATCGCCAGCAATATCCATAGCGACATCACAACTCTAGGCTAGTATGATAATGAATGCCCTTACATGTCACAAATGCCTTGTATTACAGGGTTAGGGCTGGTAGGACAATTGGCCAATCACGCCCGTAATACCGGTATCGCAAGCGGGAGTGTGGGGGGAATCACCACTCCTCTGCGGTATGATACGAGATAGCCTTAAAAAAATAAAGGGGGAAAAAACTCTTACATTGATACAGCATTATGAACCATGGCGCCACATGGTGCGATCTAGAGCAACCCTAACCCCATCCGACTGACAACAGGAAATACCGTAGAATCTCAGATAACAACGAACCCGCCTGGACTGGTCATGCAACGAAATCAGACCCTCTGATTGAAGGAGAGCTTGCAAAAAAAGCCAGGTAACATAAGCAAACCCCTTTTAATGTCCCCTTGGGCCATTCAAAAGCTCTGAAAACTGCTACACGACCGGTCCAGACGGGTTAGTTATACCTGAGATTTTACGGTAGTACAGGCACTGGCACTGTGAATTACCGTATTTTTTTCGCAAATAACGAACGGGGCAAGCTCAGCGTAGATGAGAACTACTAGTACGAGATATGAGTGGTCCTTGGCCTCTGGAGAACCCAATACATCTACCCTGGTGTAACCTGGTGATCAAGTTGTCAAAATCAACCACTCAAATCTCATAGTCTAATTCTCATGATGGTCCCGTTCGTTATTTGCGAAAAAATACGCTACTGTATCATGATAACTGGGGCTCAATCAGGGTGCTGTAATATTGGCTTAATTTCGCTGCGGAGCTGTTTTCTTTTCTCTCTCCTCTTCTCTACTCGAAAGAGGGGTGGGGGTTTCTTGCTTACTCATGCTGTCGAGCACTAAGTTTGTCACGTGATATTCTATCCAGATTTGCCAGCAATTTTGATAAGTATCATAATTGAGGTCTTCTCTTTTCTTCTTCTTTGTCTTAGGGTATGAGGGTCAAGGCTCTCCTTTGAACGTTCTATTCACTTCCCGTGTCGAGGAATCTTCAGAACCATTGGGAATCGAAGATCACGTGACCAACTTGGCTCTCGGCAACATGGTTGGATTGGCTAGCCACGTGTGGCTACTATGTCAAAAAAAAACACATCCGCCACAGTTGGAGTTTCCTGCTTCTACCGGTATCCGCCCGTGAAGTATGATACCACCGCAGACTCCCGCCTTAGAACACTGAACAGACACCATTCGGACTCACCCTGTTGACATACCCTCCGCACTCCCACGCGCTCACACTTCTCAACTTACCACACCTCCACTACCAACACCACCGCCGACGCAATGCAGACCGAACCCAGCAAACCCGAACAAACGATGTCCGTGGCCCCTCCCGCCCCCACCAATAACCACCGTGACATTGAGGATCCCTTGCATCCAGAAACTAAAGCGAAGTTCAAAGCGTATCACATATTTCTCTCCTCTCTTCCTCTCACCCTTCCCCGAGCGGAACATGACTAATCGCTTACGAATAATAACTGTAGGAAGTCGTCAAGTCAGTACTTCGACCCTTGTCAGGAAGCCGCAAATCGTTCGATCCGGTGTCTGAATAGGAATGCGGGAGATAGAGAGATGTGCTTGGATTATTTCCAGTGAGTCTCTTCTTCTAGCTAGCTTACTTTGGCGGGGGGCTGGCGCTGAATAGCGACGGTAGGGCTTATAGGGACTGTAAGAAGAGATGGGTATGTTCGCCTACGAGCCTACGAGATCGGACCTGCAAAGTGCCAACCCTAACAACTCCGTGGACAGATCGAAGATATGAAGGAGGAGAAGAGGAGAAAAACCAGGATGTCGCTTTTCTAGGTTGTCTCTATCTCTCTGCATGCGGTATTGGGTCGTATCTGTCCCTACGTGAAGTTCGAGCTTGGAACGGGGGAAATTCACTATGACTGTTGTTTCACGTCCCTGGATGCATTATTCGGTTTCTAGGGTCGCGGCTGTGGTCATTTCAATAGAGTGGATGGCTTAGTGCTTCCGGAGCAGGTGCTTGATATACTATGTGCATCACGGAGTATCACTCGTTACTCGAGACCAGATCCCTATGCTAGGGCAGGGTTACCTTAGATCATTCCCAGGCAAACAGGGATTCAGAGCGGCTTAATTTGGCGGATTGGAGCGCTCTGGGTAGTCCTTGGTTGTTTCATGTGCCAACCCACGTGATGAGTTACAACTAGATTCTAAGACATAAGCTGGCGGCCTGATTCTGCTAGTGGAGAACCCGAAGTGTAGGAAGCGGGCCTTCGCCTCGAGCCCATCCGGGATGGCTTAATGCCGGAGGGAGATTTTGCGGCAGAGTATTGCTGGTTTGTGAGGTCCAGAGCCTCCTTCCGGCACCACTCAACAGAAGCCTGAGAACCATCAAACCATTGGTAGGGCTACACTAGCATTGCCACTCCCGATAGTATCGGCTAGAATGGCCACCCGCATAATATGATACTCTCAGGTGTGTACCATTCCAGACTGAAGATGCTTATCGTTGATACATTATTGGCTCTTACTGGTCTCAACGGATGGATTCCCGCATTGCTATCCATGGCCCTACTCTCGCGGCGGTCCAATAGTAGCTCGTGGGCCTTGTTCGACCCCCCTTAATAATTAAAGATTTGAGACTCACTGCTTCTTTTCCATCTGTGGCTACTGCTCCTGACGTTCACTGGCTCCGGCGCACCTGCTTGATGATATTTTCGACTACGGAAGTGCACGGGTGTCCAGTTAGGGAACTTGCAGACTTGGCTGTTGGCTCATGCTTGATACTCATTCGTATTGTGTTTGCGTGTCCGTCAATTACTGGCCGGACTGTAAGTAGACGTTGCGGGTCGATGCTTGAACATAGAGAGTCACGGGGATAGCCAGACCCCGCTTGAGTATCTTGAGTAGCTATATAATTACAGAATACCTGCCTCCGCTTTTCACTCTTGGGTATCGAGCCTCTTTACCACCGCACAGCTACCTACTATCCCAATTAACCTATATCCTCCCAGAAAACAAAAACGAATCACGATGTCAGACGCCGACTCACAATCAGAAGATGACTACATGGAAACCTACGACCGCCTCCGAGCCCGTAACTCCCCACCCCACTCCATCCCACCCCTCCCCCTCTTCCCCACTCAGCCAAACTAACCCCACCAAAAGTGGCCTCCTCCGAAGCCCAAGCCCGTCACATCTCCTTCACGGCCTCACACCAGGCCTACGCCTCCGGCGACCGCGCGCTCGCGCACACCCTCTCACAGAAGGGCAAGCAGCACGGCGAGAACATGAAGGCCTACAACGAGCAGGCCAAGAACTTCATCTTCTACATCAACAACTCCAGCCTCCCTCACGACACTGTGGACCTTCACGGCCTATACGTGGAGGAGGCGGTCGACATACTACGGGGCCGTCTCGCCTATATTAGGCAGGAAGGGATGTGGGTTATTGTAGGGAGGGGGAATCATTCAGCCGGCCAGGCGAGGCTGGGCCCGGCGGTAGCAAGGTTTTGTAGGGAGGTCGGGGTACAGGTTGGGCAGGGGGTGGAGGAAGGAAGGTTGTATTTGCATTAGTGTGGGAATGGAAGGGGAGGGCGATTGTAAGATTATTATTTTTCTTCTTTCTTTCTTTCTTTGGTGGTGCGGTCTCTCCTCCTGTGTGTGACAGTGTATGGTATTTGGTTATCACACTCCCCTTCCTGAGATTATTTGTAACCGTGCTGGCACTTTTTTCTTTTGGGCTAATGCTTGTATTCATGATGTCTCGCTCGTTATGCTTGTTCTTGAGTATCTACTGGAGGCATGGACCCCCCGGGATTGCATAGTCGGTAGTCCTAGGATTTAGTACCGATCTTGCTTTGTGAATTCTGTATTCGTGCTTATGCCAATTGACGCTGTAGTATCTCTGCAAGTGGAGACGAGGAGTCGGAGGTTAATATCTACTAATGATGGCCTATTAGGTTGCTAGCACTTCCTTAGCCATGAGCAAGCCCTCCCATAGGTTAACCAGTATCGAAAAAGGGAGACCCCGGTCGGTCCGAAGCCTGGTGAATATTTAACCCGGCCTAGACCAACCCAAGACAAGGAACCCGGCTCATTGGATGTCTTGCCCTTCCCAGTAAAATCTAGAAATCGGGCTTCCAGCGGGATAAGTATTTATTCTCGAGTTAACACTCCGTGAAATTCGTAGCTCGCTTAGTGGCTAATAATCAAGAACCGATCAATCCTTGTCGAAATTAGTATGGCCCGAGGAGTTCGATCCACGCTTGCAATGGGTTATTGTCGAACGATCCATCATGAAGGGTTGGGGAATTAAGAATCCTGGCCAATGGAGACTGGGAGATTGGGGAACCTAGCCTTCCTTGTCGATCCCGCTACTAGATCGTGGAATCCGACTCTAGATCTTGGGGTCGGCGATTGGAGGGGTGATGTGTTTCACCTGGTTAACGATCTAAGTGGGTAAGCTATCAGAGTCACCGAGAGTAACTGATTGGGTATGCCTATAATCGTGATGTTCAAAGTTAGAACTCAATAAATTGGTACAAATTCACGTTCGAGTTTTGGGATACTCTTGGGACTTTGAACTGAGCTGCCACCCTGCTAAAACGGGCACTTTTTGTGTTTTGTTAAGATGAACCTGCAAGCTGCTGCACAATCCTTAAACCCACGAGACTGAAGAAAAAATAAAATATAGGGAAAACAGGGGCTTATGTTAGAGAAATGATGTGCTAAGAATATAGTTAGCTCAGGTAGCCCGAATAATAATTTCTTTTGAACAAGAAACTGCTCATCACTGCCAAATTTCTCCAAGTTTCCAAGTTAGCTTAAAGGGCGAAGAGAATTGGAGAAACGGGCAAAAAATAATCATAAACAGGGATTATAGTAGAGGGAATAATATGAGTTGTGTTCAAAATTATGGCGCTGGTCCTACACTCTTTGAAGTACTGGGTTCTCGTCACCTATTACTAGGCCCGATAGTTTACTAGGTCAAATGCATGATCAAAACGGAAGAGAAATAAATCTTATATTTTCTCGGAAAAGCAGTTGCAGGTTCCGAGAGCTAAAGAAGTTTTAGCTATTTTCACCTAGGCAGGCCGCACTCTCCCTATGTATTGCTCCGCAAACGTTCTCCCCCCCCCCCAAGAAAAGTAGTATGTAAACGATGTCTACTGAAAGAGCGAGATCGACCAGATGCTGTGTTGGTTATGGTAGGCTCGAGCTTCGGCCAGAGCCTCGCTGAGTTTCTTGTAATCCCACACGCGGGCGGGCTAACGTGGGGTTGGTGTCCTCCGGCGGGCTGGGGGAGAGGCAGTTGTGACAGCCCCTTCCCAAATAATCCCCGTCAGGCTCTTTCCACATAAGATAAGCAACCCACAAAGAGGCGGTCAGCAAAAAGGCATGGCCCAGCCACTCGGGTGGCTAATGCAATAACTTATCACAAGAAATCACTCATGTGTGGCTTTCCGTGAAAAAGAGTTAAAAATTTAGTGGCAGTTTGGCACACCATCATTTGAGATGACCGTCATCTCAGAACACGTTTTGCTAAACATGTTTTCGGAAAATTCCTAAACATGTTTTGCCAACAACATTGTGCCAAACAGCATGTCATTTAGAAACTATCATTTAGGCTTTGTTGGAAAATCTGCTTGTGGAGCTAGGCCTTTTCAATATTAGAATCCTATTTATAAAAAAAATTTAATGATAATAATATATTATTATTGCATAGTAATTTGGGTCATAATGTTCTGGACCCTGGACAGGAGGAATTTGCAAAACGTGTTTTGATGTCGTGCCAAACACCACAGTCATCTCAAAACATATTTTGAGCCCAAAACGCGTTTTGAGATGGCAAACACTTAAAATGACGGTTTGCCTAATAGCCCCTTAGGCCTTGTTTGAAACGCAGGAGGAATGGCATTTTTCTAACTTTTATAGATTTTTTTGTTGCAAATGAAATATTGCAACATTGTACCATGTTGACTATCGCTCAACCCACAGGACTCCTACTGGACTTTTCTTTTCATTAAAATAGCCAGAATGGCAGCTACTATCCTGATACCAAACCCTTTAGACTATAGGCTAAAGAGGCCTGTTCTTTCGAAAATATGGAGTTTTTAGGAAAAATAACATTTTTTAAATAGTGGTGTGCCAAACAGGGCCTTAATGTTAAAAGAAAGTGGGCGGAACCAAGTCAGGGGTGTGGAAGCGTCAAAAGGATGTAGTCCACTTCAGTCGTTGCGGGAGTGTGACAGATCGTTCAGGTGCATTGCAGATTGTTCTGGATGCGATAGATCTTTTAACTGTTTAAGGAACGGATTCTACTAACATATCTATCCTTTACTATCGGGGAAGTGTGCCGGGGAATGAGGACATGTAAGGAAATACAGATAGAGGTGTGGCGATCCATGGAAATACCAGGACGTGTTTGTGGTTTACTAGTGCACTTATTTACAAACAACTCAGTTTTACGAGATAGAAATCGAACCAACAAAGTGCAGTACTAGCGGCTGAAGTCAGATTTTGATATTCCTCCTACAAAGTGCCGAAGTTCCGCGTGGATTCTCTCAGTATACTGTCTACCGCTGTGCGACCCTTATTTCCCAGTTGACAGGAAATGGTGGTGGTCCAGTTCACCCGGTAAACGAAAACATTACTGGGAATGTGCAGACCAATTCCTTCTCATGGTTGGATCTTAGTCAAAACAACCAAAAAACCCTTTTATTTTTTTCTATTTATTTATGATGATAAATTATAATCATGGATAAAAAGACATAAATTTGAAGAATTTCGGAACTAGCGAAAGGGGATGGAAAATTATGGTGCTAATTTGTTCCTTTCATAACTTACTGAAGATCGTGTTTGTATGCCAAGTCCTCTGGTGGAATTCGAAAAACCACTCACACTTCCTTCCAACTCTCACCCACCCAGGAAAGCCAGTTTAGTTGGATGTCTCTCAACCCTGAAACCGGGCTTCCATTCCACGAGTTCCATATTATAGGTTGGAGAAAACTTACCAAACCCTTTATGCATGATCTTACATATATGAACCAGAAGATCCACTGCATGACGTATGATTTTAGAGAGAAGCATAACGGAGGACCTGGACCAGATTCACAATACTTTTATCAGCAATGTAGAGAGATAATTTATAACTTGGTATTCGAAATCCCAAATTGCGGTTTATTTTACTCCTCTTCATGTCGTGCCTGGATAAACACTCTCCCCTCCGCCGCCCTCTTGCATCTCCATCGAAATCTGAAATAGATTTCTTCTTATATATTATATTATGGGCTTCTGCTGTTTTTTTTACTGTATGTTACTGCACATATTGCTGGAAAATATGAAATAGACGAGCTTTTATCGGAAACTTAGGAGAGCGAGAGATCCTCGAGAACCACATACTATCTGAGGGAGCCGGAGGACTGACTGTTTATGCAGCAAAACGAGAGCGCATATCTTGAGTGGTAACGAAATCTGAGGTATTAACAATATGACATACAAGAGAAAAGAGATGCGAACAAAATTACACAATAATTATATGATTAATTGATCGAGTAATGAAATGAAAGAAAATACAAAGAGGATGAGTTGAACTCTGACGGTGTTCAAGCGGGGATAAGGCATACTGAGAAGTGTTGTCGTACTCGGAAATGCAGGAAGTGCATATCCGAAAGTATAATTTCAACATAATATTATCGCAGATGAAATCAGCTGTCAACCCTTTAATAGAATCGTATTTGTTCGTTCTGCCTCGCTTGCCTATTCTCGTCCGCATCAACATACAACATGTTATATATATACAAACATCCAAGTCCAGCGAAGCCATCAGGATTTCATCCATTCCACCATTCATACCAGTTCTCATTCTCAAGCGCATAGTGTCATTCCTTCTCCCAACCATG
>Ga0307509_10003353_pt1 | contig 24431 bp, 20 predicted proteins | sample 10_EM_MG_FD_202245 | JGI IMG/M metagenome (GOLD analysis project Ga0307509, IMG submission 202245) | Populus trichocarpa ectomycorrhiza microbial communities from riparian zone in the Pacific Northwest, United States - 10_EM | ecosystem: Host-associated > Plants > Roots > Unclassified | place... | reverse complement strand
ACGATATGTTGAGGTACGGCTACCCACTTAGGTCATGTCTATGGGTTAGGTCTATCATTGGTTGTGCGGGAGTGGGCTTGGCATGGGATTTCCTTTAAGTAGTCTTCTCTCTTGTACGACTAGTCATCAACGAACATCTCACCTCACACACGTATCACACACACATCCCAACACCCACGCAGGGCCTGCTTTCGTTTTTAGAAACCAAGTTTCCCACAGTCTGGCCGGATAGTCTCTGAAAAAAAAAAGCCTGGATTAGTCCTTCCATACCCAAAGCTAGATAGACTTGCCGCTCAGGATTACCTGCTTAGTAGAAGAGAATTTATCCCTATTAGAGTATCTAAGATTCTAGGTCGGCGCAACTACTGCCAGACAAATTCGGGTATAATACGCTTTTATTGATGGAAATAACCCCATCGTCGTAAGATAAGTTAAGGTATACTGATGGGATCATCAGCAGGTTCGGGGCCTTGGGGGGGCCTGTCTTTAGGTGATGTGTGATGGTAAACTACCATAAGCCGTATTTGGCTCTACGTTATGTTTTTTTCTTCTGTTCTCTGTACAAAGAACACTTAAAACGAACAGCGAACACAACCTTTAGTTACCTATCACACGTTGCTCCGGGCCCTTCTCACGACGCTCGCCTCATGGCAGCTTCATCGGGCAGCTTCTATGACAGCAGTTTTCCATGCGCACGACCAGACCTTCATCATATCCCCACTGCTTTGTAGAAAGGAAGGAAGGAAGAGGAGGGCCTCAGATAGTGATGGACACGATCAGATCATGATCGAGTTTTGCTCGACTATGATCTGATCGATTTGCTCGATCATGGGTACTGCTCGATCATGCTCGACCATCATCGAGTATACTCGAGCATCCGGAGTCATGCCCGATCACTCTACTAATCTTAGTAATTAGGTGAGGCGATGAACTTATATAAAGAGAGTCTACCCGTGCACTAGATACTGATTCTTTCGGCAAGACTTTGTGCTGCTAATTCTTCAGCAAACTGCTATCCTGACTACTAACTTTATCATAAATTCATAATGTCACCCCTCCCATTGTTTCGGGTCTATGGCAGCTAATGAATACAGCGAACAACTCCGAATCAGCCACAAATTACCGTGATACACTAGGTGGGCGATAGGATAGGGATTTTTTGTTCTTATTATAACCCGAGTGTGAATACTCATAATCCCTATTGAGTGAATGTTTCATTCTTGATAGACACAAAATGGATCATACTCGAGCAGTGGCCATGATCGATCACTCGATCAGGATCTACCCATTTTGTTGGAGCATCCTTCCATATCTGTAACATTGCCCACAGGGTGGTGGTAGGCCTGCTAAGGGAAGTGGCGGAGATGCGGCGGCGAGTGAGGCCGCGTGAACCTCGGGTATTGTGACTGCGTCTTTCTTGTATACATAGCCGGGTTCACCCCCATCTCTTTCTTCCTTTAACGAATAAATAGTCAGTCATTTCAACACATTTGATCGATCATTCGATCATAGGTTCTCCTCGATCAGATCATGATCGAGCATACCCCCCATTTTATGCTCGATCATGATCGCGTCCATCACTAGCCTCGGACCAGCAGGTGATTGTTATATTTATCTCCAGGGCATGTATGAAGAGTAGTGAATCCGTCGACAGAATAAGCCAGTAAAAGAGATTTACCACTTTCTACCCTCATATTGACCAGAATAGTCTGCATTTGGAATGGATGAGGCTAGCTGCGGATATATTCTGCCTATATGATATCATACCATACAAAAGCTGTCACATGCTACTGAATGCTCTTTGGTTTACGATCTCACCTCCATGCTACAATACAAGATTGAAAGCATATGTAAATAAGGATTATCTAAATAAAAGGGGGAATCTTAAACTCTTTCTAGAAGATCTCACTGCGAGCTTAGCAGCTTTTGGCAAGACATAGGAAAGTAAGCGTCAGGCGGGAAAGAAAAGTTATAAGCGTAGAAAAACAAACACTTCCATAGTTGCATAATATCAAGGGATGACCCCAGAGACACAAATATACAGCCAGATCTATAAGGAAAATAAGTATAGGAGATCCGCGAAGATAAAATACATTTATTATGAGACGGAATGGAGTGATTTTCTACAAAAAAGAACATACGTGAAATGAGTTCAGAAATTGGAATTTGGGCAAAGGGAGGAAGCCGGGGGAGCGGGAAAGTATCCACAGGATGGCAGCAGATATGGCAGATGACTGGAGAGAGATCTAGAGCCAGGACCGGAGCGGTGCTGATAAGGGGTATGTATGTTGAAATTGTTGCGAAAGGTAAGCATATCAGTGGATAGAAGGGGGGTGCATGCAAATCCCACTTTAAGACTAACTTGCGGAGGCAGATGGAGGCTGGAAGATGGCCAAATTGTGCTGACGCCGGCGGATAGAGGCTATCAAGAGTGGTGTTCGGCCATGATTGTCAGGCGTGCCGGGACTAACATAGCTGCGTGCGAGTTGTGGTTTGACCACCCCTTCATGTCCATCGAAAGAAACACACATCAGGGCAGTGTTCGGTCATTGCTGATTGGCTTGCAGGATTGGCATCGTTCCTGCAGCAGTTTCACTATCCCTCGATGCCCATTCGTAGAGGCGCACCAGAGTGGTGTTCGGCCGCCGCCTGGCTTGTCGGGATCGACATCGCTCCGTGCGAGCAGTAGTTTGACTACACCCTCATGGCCATTCCAAGAAGCGCACCAGAGTGGTGTTCGGCCATCGCTGCTTGGCTTGTTGGGATCGACATCGTCCCGTGCGAGCAGCAGCTTCACCAATCCCTCTTGCCCTTGGTAGGCAGCGCACCATAGTGGTGTTATGCCATCGCCCCTTTGCCTGTCGGGATTGACGTCATACCGTGAGAGCAGTAGTTTCACCACCCCCTCATGCCCCTTCCAAGAAGCACACCAGAGTGGTGTTCCGCCATCCTTCCTTGCCTTGTCGGGATCGACATCGTTCTGTTCAAGCAGTAGCTTCACCACTCCCTCATGACCTGCAAAAGCAGCGCGCCAGAGCGGCGTTTCGCCACCGGTCCCTGGCTTGTCAGGGTTGATATTGTCCCGTGCGAGCAGGAGTTTCACCACCCCTTCATGCCCTTTCCATGATGCACACCAGAGTGGCGTTTCACCCTTGTCGTTTGGCTTTTCAGGATCGACATCTTTCCGTGCGAGTAGTAGTTCCACTACCACCTCATGCCCATCACGAGAAGCCCGCCAGAGAGGGGTTTCGCCCTTGTCGTTTGGCTTTTCAGGATCGACATCTTTCCTTGCGAGTAGTAGTTTCACTACCCCTTCATGCCCCCAGCAAGAAGCCCGCCAGAGTGGGGTTTCGCCACGATCGTTTGGCTTGTCGGGAATGACCTCGCCCCGCGTGAGCAGTCGTCTCACTACTCCCTCATTCCCTTGCCGAGCAGCCCACATTAGTGGTGTGAAACCCATACAGTCACTCTGATTGATATCGCAGCCTTCCCTCTCTATCAAATCAGCCACGACATCATCAATTCCGAAGTAAGATGCGCAGTGCAAACTGGGAAATTGGTGATGGGGAAGAGAACAATCGTGGAAACTCCTTACTTCCTGGACAAGTAAGGTAGTATATATATGGTTGCTACAGTGGCGTAACAGCTCTAGTGCAAGTGATTTCGAATGATCTGTGAGTTCCATTTTTGCGTGGCTTCCCCAATGCAAAGAAGAATATTCGAGAAATGGCATATCTCCAATGTTCGAAACGCTGTTGGTAGGGAGGTTCCGAACCAGCTGGTGATTTAGATATGTCAAGCAGATCTGCCCAAGTATTTTGTGGGCATCAGGAAAGATACTAGACTGGGAGAGGTATTTTTGAAGCGTGTAGTGTATTAGCCGGACCGTCGATGTCTCCCCATCAACCACAGCAAGCCCTAAGCATGACCCGAGCATGGTCTCTTGTGGCCGGATATTGTCAGGGTCTAGATCCGTCGAGTGCATGTCTACCGCCAGAGCATGGCAGAGTTCGTCAATCCGCAAGGGCCGCTCCGCGTGTGATACCCACATCAACACCTCCATGCCAAGTCGCGATCGATCTCCCCTCTGCTCCCTTATCCGCTGCATTGTTTCGACATACACACTGTCGAGGCCCACGCCCGTTGTCGCCACCTTTCGCAACATTTTCTTTCTGCTCGCTACCGATGTCTCACCCAAGATTGCCTCCACATTTAACACAACGAGTAGAAACCTGAGCATGATATCAATGAGGGATTCGGATTTGGAGTTGAAGTGTTTCTACTCACATCTCCGAAGCCTTTTCCAACATTGTTTTCACGATAGCATTTTTCAGATCCTCTGTCATCAAGCCTGGATCTTGGTCATCGTCATCGTCCATCTTCTGGCTCAGGTATTCCGTGATATCCCTTCTGTCGACTACAATATGTATGGCGTAGGCTCTCTTGGTGAGGTTCTTATCGAGTACCGTGCGAATGTGCGGTCTCCCCGTAAGAAATAGTCGCACATTTGGTGCCTCTTGAACAATCTGCTTCAACGCGCGAAAGAACTCTAATCTATGCTGTGGAAGCACCTCGTCCACTGCGTCGATGCAAAGGATGCTACCTCAATGGAACCTGCTACCTTGACGAATAATTTCACGATATCTGGCAACTGTAGACCATCGCCACCTTGCTGCTTCGACTGGTTAAAGGCACTTTTAATTTCGCTCGGAATCATCGGCGATCTCAAAGCCGCCTGCCGAACTAGACTCCCTATCATATTCACCGCAGATTGGTCCTTCTGTGCCTGGTAATCGCAATAGAGAAATATGACGGCGGTATTTTGTCCCCAAGTTTTCTCGCGCAGGGTGTCTATTACTAATGAACTGATTTTATTTCTTGTCAACGCCGTCCAATGTTTCAGGAGGATACACTTGTATCATACCTTATGTACGTCTTTCCAACCCCTTGCCCTCCATAACGCAGCAATGTAGGGCTCACCGACCCATCCTGGCTCCCGCACCACGACTCAAACTCACACCTCCGCAGAACCCATTCCCCAATCCCAGCAAGGCGACGGTTTCTCACATCCTGATGCCTCTTGCGGGGTTCGAGTGGTGATAGCCATTCTTGGATCTGCGAAGACTCCTCCTCCATAGTCACGTTGATGGTGCTATTATAGCTATTTGACACATTCCCGACGTTGGAATTGGAGTCACCATAAATCGTATTAGTCACGCGATGGTCGGCACGGATGTTCGACATCCCATGGCGCCCCGGGACATAGAGGCTTGATGAAACATTCCTGGTTGGTGATGTACTCATCGCGGAAAAAGTTGGCTATAGGCGAGGAAATAGTATAACAGTAGGGTAGTTTATCGAAGATGTCAATGGGGGCCTCGTTGGGTCGATCAAGGAAAAGCGGGGCTGGCTCTGTTCATGTTCTCTTGTTGTGTGTCACATGCATGCACTAACCAATCATTTCCACGCCAAGACGGTGGATTGCCCCCATCTTCTCCCCCACGCTGGCAGACTCCGGTTGGAGAAAGCTTTACAAACTACGGAGTAGCTTATGGTTGATTCACTGAAGGTTCCCCGAGTTCGATACCGGTATTACATGGCAGAGCGCTCTCTCATCGTCTTGCCTTCTGACCCACACTTTTCAGTTTCCCGGTAATTTAAGCGCCATATCGATACCAGAATTGAGGAAACCTCGCGTGTGGAAAATCATGTGAATGTGCTTGTGTGAACTCAGTATGCGCTGTAGATTGCATCACCGACCGTCTCGACAGCTTATTGTCCGTGGACAAAATTAACTGCGCATCAACGAACAAGAAAACCCCATCCACGACAACAGCCTTCCCTCGACAGCCCCACTATCATGAAAACCAAAGAAATAAATTAAGGATGCAGATATAGATTATCATAGAATGCTTAGCAGAAATTATTATTTGATCCAGAGAAATTTCTTTATGCAGTGTTGAACAAGCGGAATGATAAGAAGGGTTCCGTTGCTATCGATCGCTGGTGCGCGGTTAATTTTGTCCACCGACCATACTGTGCTCAGATCAAATCAATCAATCACAGTAGACACTTTCGGCAGATCCCTGTTTTCAGTTCGAACTCGAATTCGAAAGATGATAGACACGCCTAGCGATGTTTCAAAAATTGCCAAGTACTGCTATTCCATAAATATATTAGTTCAATACCAAGGGAGATGTGATTATCAAGAAATCATAGCATAGTATACTCAATGAAGTATCTAACTCCCAAGCTAACCAAACTCCACCTCCTCTATTTTCCTTACCCCGCTTTTCACCTTCCTATTTGGGATTTAGCTAAGAGGGTAAAACAACACACGAATCTCACGACCATAATTGGCCACTCAACTTGGAGCTTCATAAGTGTTCTAGACGGCCCTCACCGTGTGATCAAAACATCACCATTGGCTGGTACCCTACTACCACCTCCACCTCGGGGGCCTCTACACTACCCAGACCTTACTGGCAGTACTGTGTGGCTAGTATCGCACTGCCTCTGGTTACACCCCCATTCTGCCAGCGTCTTGCTACATTTCACCCCCAGATGCCAGTACTCTTGAACTGGTTTCTGTAGCACACATCACATAAAGGTGTTTTTTGTTTACCTACAAAACAGAAAGAGGGTTTGCCCACGGTCCTACGACCAGGACGATGAAGGATGGGTGGGAGTAGCATGATCAATTTATTTCCTATATTCAGTTGAATACAGGTGGTGTTTCCCTCATTGCCTGCCTCTCCTTGTGGCAGGATGTGCGGTTTGTTCCAGACCAGAGGGGCTGTAGGGTTGTGGTCTTCATTGGACTGGGTTGGGTTTCTTTTGTCAGAGATGTCTCGGGGGGTTTTTCTTGCTGCTTTCTGCTTGGGCTTGTTGAGTGCCATGTTTGTTTTTACTTGCTTGGTGTCTTTTGTTCAGGATGTGCGGTTGGTTCCATACCAGAGGGACTTGGGGTGGCTTGTTTTCCCCTGGCGGGAGGTGGAGGTTTTTGACGCCATGGAATTTTTCCCGAATTCCAGGTCTGTACCTTAAACAGATAAATTCTATGATTTACCAAAAAAAAAAAAAAAAACTCCCAAGCTAACTCAATTTATAGCTAATGTAATTCCGCAGTTGTGGCTATCATTTTTCGAACTCAAATTCGAACTCGAAACAGGGATCTGCCCAAAGTGTCTAGTTAGAATATTCCACTCCATAGCCTTCGCCCGGCAATGCGAGCCATCTACAGGATTGGCCAATGTGGTCGACCGAGCCTCAGTCCAGATTTAAATAGTGGTGAGGATTCCGGTAAATGGCTCGCTATGCCAGGCGCTCGATATGGCGTGGAATACGGTAATCCCGCCCATTCTAGCCTCGGACTACTCCGGATAAATGGGAAGGCTCTGAAGACGGAATAACATAAGCTAAATCGTCCTTTAGCCGTATCCACACTTCGTGATACTCGCGGCGAGAATATTAGGTCATCAGAGAACGGGCTCGCGCGCAACCACCGCAATGCCACAACTCAAATCGATACCACTGTCAAAACGAAAGTTCTTATTACCAGCGGGCATTCTCCTAGAGAGAGGGGGCGGCTCAAATATACAACCCTTTGTATTAATAGTCATTCAAGTTGTAGTCGAGATAGTAATTGCTATGATGATTCTCATGGTAGCGGAGTTTTGCGCAGGATCGTGTTTGCCCTCGTTGTCCGAGGACTTATTCTCGCAGCGAGAAGTTGTCTGGATATACCGTAGGATCTGATGGCGGTCTGAATGGCGCTATCGCGGATTTCCTTGAAACCCCTGGCTAATGGTCGCCCTCCTGTTGGCTCGGTTGCCTTAGTTTCACCCTGGCTCGCTTGAGCACCATTCCGGCTTTCATGAGATTCTACTCGAGTACGGTAATATTGGGTGGGCTTTTGTTTTGATATCTGAGTGAGGTTAGGTTTGTCAGGACATTGTGAGGGCGGCGGGGAAACCCATGGATATGCATTATGAGGTATGTGAGGCGCCGGGGTTGGCTGACTACATTAAGCCAAGCGATATTAGATTCGTATTTTGATAATAATATTATTATAAAAGAAAGTTTTAATAGCTGCACCGTACAAGGACTATCCCTAGCGCACCAGGTTTTTTATAGTCCTTTTTTATACTCCATTGAGAGAGCACTCTTTCGCCCTATCTTGTCGGGCCGGGATTCAGGTAGCGGCGGGGTGGGTGTGTGTGGCAGAGCATTCCACTCAGGGCGCCCGAGCACTGGGATTTCAATGCCTTAGGTATCATATTTGCGCTGAGTATGGGCTCCAGTGATCCCAAGCGGCCAGTTAGGTGGCGGTTTTAAAAAGCCTAGGTTAGTCCGGTGGAAACTACCGAAGGCGGTCAAGCCACAAAGGAGCCGAAGTCAAGGATCTGACAGATGTCCAGGCAGAGCCGCATGATTATTCAAATTTTCAATTTGGACTACTGTGCATGGACTGCGGGTGACAAGGTGGCTTGTGGCTATCCAGGGCTAATCGCTTAGAATATGAGAATAAAAAAAGGAGTCTATGGTGATAGATCTCGCTTAAGACATATCAGTGTCATGAACTCATCAACAACCATGATCTTCATGCTCGACTATCCCCACTACATGAACATGATTCTGCCACCACTTCGGATGGATTAATGTTAGCCGAGGTATGATACCTTCTCTCCCTCTTTGTCACCAAACTTAAATTATGTAATATAGGGATCTCATTTCCGCATACAGTCGCACCCCGCTATAATGGACTCCGTTATTGTGGAAAAGCTTCTATTACGAACAAATCCCATAGGAGTTCATTTTCCCCATAAAGATTTCCCCACTATAATGAATTCTAGCTGCTAATGAATCCGAATTCAATTTTGTGACGTCTCCCCCCTGCTTTCATACAAATTTAATCTGCAATAATGGATTCCTGATGAATTCTTAAGGACTGAAGAAAGAGATTTGCGTATGACAAAGGATAGAGATTTAAATCTTGGGAATCATAGGGATGTGAGTAGAGATAGTGGTTTCTAGTACCCGATTAACCTTCATCAGAGATAGCATTTCCAGCAACATTTTCCTCCTCATTACCGGATATACTTCCTTCAATCCTGCTGTCATCAAGCCTGCCCATACCTTTTCCCGGGCTCTTTGTCCACTCTACCCCCAATTCCCTCTCTTTCAATGCGCATTTTCCTTTCCTTTCCATTTGCCATGCCTTGTACTAGGAGATTGGAGGACAGCAAGGTATTAATCAGGTGGATAATTAGAAGATATTCTTATTTTTATGTGTACTTTCTTCCTTCCCCGTTTAGACTCTTCCCTTCTAGAAACCTCTCCCACTGCTTATTCATTATTATCACAGATTTTTCACAAATACCTATACTGATCATCTGCTATACTGAACAAAAATGGCCTGATACTTGGCGTTCGTTATAGCGGGGTGCGACTGTATGTGCGAAGATACAACTAGGGTTAAGATATCATCAACCCACGTGGGGGCTCACAAATGCGCGCGCGAAAACCACAGAAGGCATGTTTCAACCCTGGTCTTAATACACCGAAATTGCTTGGTGTGTGTATTAAGGCCGGGGTCGAAACATACTATCATCCACAATCCGAACCCCACGGGTGACCTAGGCGGGGTCCAGCTCTGGTTTTGGAAAGCCGCTGCCCTACTGTCCGGCTTGGTCAGCTCTGAATAAGCCTGGGTCAATCGAGTCGTGGTTAAAGCTGTACTGTACCGTACTCATCCGGGCTCGCCGTTTGGGATCACGTGGGCCTTGCTGGGGCTTTCGGGCGAATAGAATTCATGACTCCTCACTTGTATCAGACATCGTCCGTGTTAAAATAATCCAGGGCATGCGCAATAAGGGAGTGGTGGCGGGAGTACGGTATTTTTATGGTGGTGGTTGTGTGCGAGGACTCGGGTAGTGGAAATCGTCAATAGGGGCATCATAGGAGGTGGGGAGTGGGGGAAGTGGCTTCAGCGGAGATAAGGACAGGAGAAGGAATGAAGCGATAAGATTTGGGGTAGGACAGGGTTGATTAATTGATTTTCGAGAAAGCGGAAAGGATTACGCTTCCGTCAGAAGAGTTCTAAGAAGAGTATTAAGAAAAGATATTTTACAAGAGGCTCATTGTCAAGGATGACTGGCACTCTAGTTTGAAAAGTTATCCTACAGTACATTCATGTAATTGTGGCTGGCGCAGAATGTTGACGCCAGCCGAGAAACAGCGACAACATAAATGTACCAGTGTGGTTACGAGAATTTTTTTAATTTTTTATAAACCATTCAAAAGCGAGTGTACCGCATATAGAATTACCATAACTTGTTTTAAGTACAAGCGGGCAAACTGAATCCGTATATCTAGTGGTGTCGCATAAAGTTTGTGGTAAGGAAACCAATCCCCCGGGGACTCGGCCAGAGCACGGCTACCTCAAAAATACAACGAGTGATGAAGCTGGCACCCTGGGTGTCATTTTAGTGGAGCGCCAATAGTGTCTGGTTGAAAGGACTCTGATCTAGCTCGCGGGGGAGACCGCCTTGACGCGAGTTCATAGTACTGTACCACTCTATTACTCACGGCTAAGATTAGTATAGTGGGAGACCATGACCGCGCGCGCTCAAGTATGGTCGAGTAGTGCCCCTGATCGGGTAAATGGATCAGATGGTGAGAGTATTGCTCGATGAAATGATAGAGGGACGCTTATGATCGGGATGATCGAACGCGATCTTGAGGAGCAAAACTCGACATAATCCGATCGTATCCATAGCTAATAGGAGCCTATTTGGGTAGCATAGTCTGGAATGATTTCGGGAAAGCTTGGTATCCTTAGAGAAGGTCTCGAGTGCTCTTACTGCAGAACTCAGAAATGTCACGCGAAGGCTAAACAATCGGGAGGAGGTTCCTGTGATACGAGTATCGCACTCGGCCAATCAATGATAAGTTATCAACCCTTCTAGCCACAGTATGTGGAGGGGAAGCGAAGGTGTGTAATTTATTTTTTTGGGGCTGGGGTTTGGCTTGGGCAGACTTGTGTAACAACTGGACAATCCAGGTAAGCGATCCCCGCATTTCTTCCCCAGGCGAATCCGGCATCAACCTCTTTGACACACTGCCCAACTGATTGTACTATCTCACCTGCTCCCAAGTTCCGCCCGCTATGGGTACATCACTGCCAGGAAACGGAGGATCAAGCTCATTTCAGCATGGCATGTCGAAGGCACATAGCGACAATCGCATGGCCGATACTATTTATGTTACCTCGAACGCGAACGGTGGAAATGTGTCAAACAGCTATAACAATATCAACGTGGGAACGGACGAGGAGTCTTTACGGATCTATGAATGGTTATCTCCACTCGAACCCCATAAAAAGCATCAGGATGTGAGAAATCACCGACTTGATGGTGTTGGAGAATGGGTTCTGGAGAGGAGTGAGTTCCAGTCGTGGCGCAAGAGTCGGGGTGGCTTAAAAAATACTATATTACTATGTTATGGGGCTCAAGGGGGTAGCAAGACCTATATAAGGTGGGAGAGTACCGTATTCTCTGGGAACAATGAGCGATGTTGACAAATAATAAAATCAATTCGTTAGTAATAGACACATTGCGGAAGCAATCACCGGGAGAGAATGTTGCAGTCCTATTCCTTTATTGTGATTACCAGGCACAGAAGGATCAATCGGCGGTGAATCTGATAGGGACGCTACTCCGGCAGGTTGCTTTGCTAGCTCCGAGGATCCCAAGCGCAATTAAAAGTGCTTTTGACGAGGCGAAGCAGCAAGGTGGCCAAGGTCTGCGATTGCCGGACATGGTGAAACTATTCGTCAAAGCAATCGATTCAATTAAGATTGTATACCTCTGTGCCGATGCAGTGGACGAGATACTGCGAGAGCGTCGGTCAGAGTTTCTTTCCGCCTTACAACAGATCATTCGCGATAAACCAAATGTGCGGCTATTTCTTACGGGGAGACCTTATATTCGCGGGGAACTTGACCACTACCTCACGAAAGGGGCGAATGTCATACAGATTGTGGCCAACCAAGGAGATATCACGAGATATCTAAGCCAAAAGATGGACGATGACAGTCACCAAGATCCAGACTTGATGACGGAGGAGCTGAAAAATGATATCATGAGAACAATGTTGGAAAAGGCTTCGGGAATGTGAGTGAAGACAGCTTCATTACAAATTTGTATCACTAATTGATATCCCACCCAGGTTTTTGCTCGTTGCCTTAAATATCGAAGCAATTATAGGTGAGACCTCATTAGGGAGAAGAAAATGTTGGAAAAAGTGGCGACGACGGGTGTGGACCTCGACAGCGTGTACGCTCAAACACTGTAGTAAGTGAGGGACCAGAAAGGAGACCGATCAAGAGTTGGGGTAGAGGCATTGATGTGGATATCCCATGCGGAACGACCATTACGGATTGATGAACTCCGCCATGCTCTAGTAGTAGAAATGGACTCGACGGATCTAGACGCTGAAGATATCCCGCCGGAAAATAAAGTGATAGGGTCATGCTTAGGGCTTGCTGTTGTTGACCCGGAGACAACTACAGTTCAGCTAGTCCACCACACGCTTCAAGAATACCTTTTGCAACCTGGAATCATCCTTGATGGCCACAAGACACTTGGCGAGAAATGCTTGACCTATCTGAACTACAAGCTGGTTCGGGGTCTTCCGGCCAATAACTTTTCGAACGCCGGAGCGATGCCCTTTCTCGAATATTGTTCCTTGTATTGGGGGAGCCATGCAAAGATGGAACTCTCAGATCGGATGAAATCACTCGCGCTGGAGCTGTTAGACCAGGCTGGCCACCACATATCTTCCTTCTTACTTCTCAAAAAAATAGAGAGTTCCCATTGTTGTTCGCTTGCCAACCACCTCTGGCCCGGTCTGCACTATGCATCCTACTTCGGAATTGTAGAGGTGGTGGCCGCTTTCATGGAGAGAGAAGGCTGTGATATCAATCAAAGAGACTGCATGGGTTTCACGGCCCTCTTGTGGGGGGCTCGGCAGGGGAACGCAGGGGTGGCGAGACTACTTCTCGCACTGGTCGGTGTTGATCCCAACAAGCCGGACAACGAGGGCCGAACACCACTTTTGTGGGCCTCTGGGGATGGGCATGAGGAGGTGGTGAAACTACTGCTCGCAAGGAATGACCTCAATCCTGAAAAGCCAAACAACAAGGTCGAGACGCCGCTCTGGTGCGCCTCTTTGAATGGGCATGCGGGGGTGGTGACATTACTACTCGCACGGAATGACGTCAATCCCGACAGGCCCAGTAGCGATGGTGTAACACCACTATGGTGTGCCGCCTACCAAGGATATGAGGGAGCGGTGAAACTATTGCTTGCACGGAAGGATGTCGATCCCGAAAAGGCAAGGAACGATGGCGGAACACCGCTATGGTGCGCTTCTTGGAAGGGGCATGAGGGGGTGGTGAAACTACTGCTCGCACGGAACAATGTTAACCCTGACAAGCCAGGGATCGATGGCGAAACGCCACTCTGGCGCGCTGCTTTTGAAAGCCATGAGGGAGTTGTGAAGCTACTGCTCGCACGGAATGAGGCCAATCCCGACAAGCCAAGGCACGATGGCGGAACACCACTCTGGTGCGCTTCTTGGAAAGGGCATGAGGGGGTGGTGAAACTACTGCTCGCACGGAACAATGTTAACCCTGACAAGCCAGACATCAGTGGGGAAACCCCACTCTGGCGCGCTATGTTGGAAGGGCATGAGGGGGTGGTGAAACTTCTGCGGGAACGATGTCAATCCCCACACGCCAACAAACAAGGGCCGGACATGGCCCTGGTGCGCTTATTTCGCCGGAAATGAAGCGGTGGTGAAACTACCCCTCGCACGCAGCGATGTCACCCCTAACCGGCTAGGCAATTATGGTCGAAGGCCACTCTTGATCGCCTCTATCCGCCGATGTCTGGGTGGTTTAGCGATCCTACAGCCCCTGACAACCCCTGCCTCCGCGGGCTACTCTTAAGAGAGATTTGCATACACTCCCCTTCCGTCCACATATGTTCTTACCATTAACAACACAATTTCCATATACATACCCCCTATCAGGACTGCTCCGGTTCTCTCTCTGGATCTCTCCACAGTCATCTTCTATATCTCTTGCAATCCTGCGGATACTCTCCTACTCCTTTGTCTTTCGTTTCCATTTGCCTAAACTCCAATCTTTGAACCCATCTCACGCATGTGCTTTTGGCAGGAAATCACTTTATTCCGAATTCTATTATAATTATTATACATTCAATCTTCGCGGATATCCTCTACTTATTTCTTTATAGATCTGGCTCTATGCTTGTACCCCCGGGGTTATTTCTTGATATGCTACAATTTTGAAAGTGTTTGTTTTTCCACGCTGATACATTTTCTTTCCTACCTAAAACTATACTTTCCTGTATCCATTTCCCGACAATCCTGGCCTCTCATTGTCGCCCACCTTGGTTGACCCGAGTGCGTAAACATCAAAAGGGAGGTAGAACGAACACCATGCCACAACTTGGGGAGGAGATGCGAGCGGGGCTTGCTTCTATACCTGGCCAAGACCTCTCCAGGTGTGCCAAGCTCGCGGTGAGATCTTCTTGAAAGGGTTTAAGATTTATTTTTATTCAGATAATCTTAATTTACATATGCCTTCGATCTGGTATTATAGCACGGAAGGTGATATTATAAGCCGAAAGGCACTTAATCGCATGTGAAAGATTTTGTATGGAACATGCAGATTATACGCAACCAACCTCATCAATTCCAGATGCGAACCATTCTCGGCCCATGGGAGGGTAAAAAGTGGGAAATATCACAGGCTGGATCATTCTTTAGGCGTATTCACTGCGTTTCATATATGGTTTTGGGATAAATCTAACCATAATCCGCTGTGCTGGTGTCTTTTTCTTTCCTTTGTGAAGGCACCAGGGTGTGATGAAGGTCTAATCGTGTTCAGGGAAAACTCCCCTCGTGGAAGTGCCTCTATGAAGCTGCTGTGAGGCCAGCGTCGTGCGCAGGGCCCTGGGTGTGATAGGAAATCAAAGATTGGGTTCAATGTTCCCAACGGTCCGGGTGCCCGACAGGGACGGCAGGGATACTTCCAAGAATACTCGTGTCTCCGCGCCAAGAATTGGCACCCGTTTTGGAATAGTCACTGTGAACCCATAAAAAGTATAGCGTTTGAGCTGTTTGGGGGTAGTAGGAGGAGGGGGGTGGTTGTAAACTACACGGGTATTCGGTGAAGGTGACGAATGGTACCAGAACTTATTGATCGTTTCTGTATGAACTTTCATGTAAATTTATTACGAGTTCAAGCATGCGGAGGGGATAATAGGTTCAACCCATAATGCTCATGTAACTTCTGAGTAAGGGGGTTAGAAGATATTTACTGGTATCACCGTCATTCAAGAAAAGCAGCATCAACGCTATACTTCACATGGGTCCGGAGTGACTATTCCAAAACGGGTGCCAATTCTTGTCGCGGAGACACGAGTATAGGAGGGGGTGGGCCAGCTAGATGTGGTACTGTGTTGGATAAATTACCTAGGGGACTACCAGGCTTGGCCTAGACCGGCAGGCCGGACACGCCATTCATTTGTCGGTATAGTCAGACAGAAGGGAGGGGGTGTGATAGCCGGGATCGTGCGGGGACTATACAGAGTAGCAAAAGACGGTGGAGTGTAGGAAAGGACTGTAGAGTGTGGGGAAGGATTGGGGGAGTGATCACACACGACAAGTATTAGGTGACGTCCGGTGGGCAGACAAGCAAAGAATGAGGGAGACTACAGGGGGCGGCCGGGACCGCGGACTATGAGTGATATATTATGATGCCAAGTAAACGACAAAGTAAAGGATATTCCTGAAAGGGGCAGGGGGAAGACTAAATGGATCGTCAAGTGCTCCAAGTATGAAGATAAGACTGAACTAATTCATTCCTCGTCAAGTCTTATTTTCTTTTTTTCAGATACTTGTATAAATCTCTTGCTTTGAATAATTGGTGATCTCGCGACAATGCCATAGTATCGATACTATGGAAGTTGACTTCTACATAATAGATGGAATTTTTCGGGAGGTTTGCCGAGATGAAATTGTGAACCAGGAGTTTCTATGTGTATCGGTGGGGAAGATGTAATAGAAAGACTCTATAGGGGGCTGCGGACCCGGTGGGCCGTCCCGTCCCACCTCCCTCTACCCTAGTCCGTCTGTAGAGTACAAAACGGACGGACTCCCACGATCGGACCGTCCGGCCCTACCTCCACGACGGGTGGACTCGCCGGTTGGAACATTGATTTTGTTCGCTGTTCGGTATAAGTGCTCTATGTGTGGGGAGAGAGAAAAAGTAATGGAGAGCAACTCGCGCTGGCCTACTATCACCCATCCCCTGAAAACAAGCCTCCTCAAGGCCCTAAACTCGCTCATCATCCCATCAGTATACCGTAACCGAACTTATTGTGCATTGACAAGATTAACCAAAGAACGAATGAAGACTTATATCTTTTTTCCTTGACGACAGCCCCCTCATCTATACAGTAAACCACCCCTGCGTTGACCAGCAAGAATAATTTTAAAAATAATAATTTAAATTGGCCACATGGTGGTACTTATCATACTGTCAATTAGCGTTAATGAGGAAAAACAGAAGATATTATAAGGCATCAATTGAGTGGTAGTAATTCTTTGGCGAGCGCTTCTTGTGCGGGGTTGGGTTGAGGTGATGGGTTGCAGCACTCCCCTCGGTGTTCGGTTAATTTGTCAACGCAAAATACCACGATGGGGTACCGGTACTATATTCCCGAGTAGAAATGTATTATACCTGAATTTATCTAGCGGCCGCGACAGCCTGGAATCTTATCTTACATTCTCTAATAGGGTGATACTCTTATCTATTACGTAGCTATCCTAAGCGGCCAGTCCATCCGGCTTCGGGTAGAGCAAGTTACAGCATGACTAAACCAAACTTTTCCAGAAACGACCGGCCCGACTATGGGAAAGCAGCGTTCCAAAAAACTACGATATAAGTGGCTCAGCCTGTGTCGCCCATGGGCTTAGGTTTTGAGTGATAATGCGTTTTAACTCTAACCCTAATAGGTAGAAATGGCTTTCCGTGTATTAGGGTCAGGATTGAAACACACTAGCTGATAACTCTCTGTTGACTTTAGTCGCACTGGAATCACTCATGTTGGTGGAGGATATCTTGATCTTTTTATCGTGGTAGTGTTGTGGGGATGGGAACCCTTATGTGCATAAATAGGGAAAGATACGAATATAGTGAAGAGGAGGCTCGAGATTGTATGTTGCCTATTATTACTCGACTCGAAGGTGTAACGTGATTTACCGTCATGCGGCTCTTCGCCGGGATCTGGCTCGGCACCGAGCCATGGGTTGATCACTACCCTGCTCAAGCTTGTCAACAGGGTAGCTGTTGCTAATCTTGGTCAAAAGTCCCCAAATTTCGCACAATGCCAGTAATTAAGCCAAGAAAGCGGAACGAGGCAGAAGAAAGGATCGAGAAGGCGATTAACCACTACCAGGATAGTGATGAACTGTCAATTCGCGCTTTGGCAGAGAAGCATGGGGTTCCCTACTTGACATTGCGGGGAAGACTCCAGGGAAGGGTAACACGGGAGATTGGGCATCAGAAGATGCTAGTCTTAACTGAATATGAGGAAAAATCTATTGTTCGATGGTGCGAGCGCTTAGATGAATGGGGCCATCCAGTGCGATTGGGTATGGTTAAGGGTATGGCCGAGGCGATTGTTTCACGGCGGATAAACGGTCGAAAATTGGGCATGAACTGGGTAACCAGGTTTTTGAACCACCATCACAGCTTAGCCACAAAGCTTAGCACCCACTTACATCGTCAGCGGGTCTTAGCTAGCAATCCGGTAGTGCTGAAGGACTATTTTAGTAAGGTATGGTCCCTTTGGTATACTAAATGATTGAATGACTACTAATTTCTTTTATAGCTACAAAATGTAATTAAATTTCACGAGATAACACCATCCAATAAGTATAACATAGATGAGAAAGGATTCATGATGGGGGTTGCACTACGGTGCAAAGTGATTTGTAAAAAAGGCCCCCAGGCAATGAAGTTAATGCAGGATGGTTCCCAAGAGTGGGTGACAGTAATTGAGGCGATATCAGGAGAGGGCCGGGTGCTACGCCCCATGATAATAAACAAAGACCAAGCCCACTACATAGGCTAGTATGCCAAGTTACAAAGAAAGGATGTCTCTACATTTGGGGTTTCGGAAAATTGGTGGAGTAATGAAGGGCTGGGACTACGCTGGTTAAAGGAAATTTTTGATAAGCAAACATGGGAGTGGTAATGAACTATTAATCTGGTATTAATTTTATTCTACTTAGAGCTTATATAGTGTATAGTGGTGGAAATAGATATCGTTTGCTGATACTAGATGGGCATGTATCTCATTTCAATTGGGAATTTTTTGACTCTTGCTTGAATGCAAAAATTATTCCTCTTAGTTTACCGGCCCACTCCACACACCTCCTTCAGCCCCTAGATGTTAGCTTGTTTGGTCCTCTACAGTGCCATTACAGTAATGGCCTCGATGAGTTTATTTGAAAGGGACATATGGGAATAAACAAGGGTGTAACCGCTCCCTAGGAGTAGCGGTCTTGCAAGGGAGTATCGGTATTGACTCTAACCAAACCGGTGGCATAAACGAGGTCAAGTACCGGAGACGCCAACAAGTAATTGAAGAGACTCTATTGCTTTATTGAAACTACCAAGAGAAGGCCAAATGCTTTAGGCCTGTGCGAAGCTCGAGTATTCTCGAATGGAACTGAATAGAAGATAACTGTTCAACCAAGTATATTGAAAACTCTGTCTGTCGAAGTCTGATCTCTCTAAGTCCGGAGAGATGCAGGTCCTTAAGTACACTTGCGATAATCCATCTCGCATCAATCATAACAAAATCCTAAGGCATCAAACGATACCTAACCCATAAACAATCAAACAATAAACAAGGCTTACGAACTTCCGGAGTTTGTATCCTGAAACAATACAAGTATCAAATAACAAGGCTTACGAGTCTCCTGATCTCGTATCTTAAAACAAAACATAACACAAACTAACAAGGCTTACAAGTCTCCTGAACTCGTATCCTGAAACAATACATAAAACAAATCCATACCTAAACTGGTAACCTGTACTGGTTACAAAGGGGGAATTCTTACCCGAAGTATCATTGGCTTAGTTTAGTATAATTCAATTAATTTATTATTTTATAGGATCCTAATGCCTGCCCGAAGACTTACCTTTACATCAAAGAATATCCTGAGTGCCTGGGAAGATGTAGGAATTATTCCTTTTAACCCACGGCGCGCTTTGGGGGTGGTAAAGCGAAAGGAGGAGGATGTCTCACATTCTGAGACATCTGGGATCTGGCGAGCAGCTCCCCCGGTAGTAAAAACTCACCAGGCAGTAAGCCGAGCGACCTGAACTGCTCTCTCTCTCGTTACTCGCACTACCCCATCCTCTGAGAAGCTCAAAAGCCTTCTAGTTGGCCTTTCTGAAGGCTTTCAGCAATCGATTGCTGATAAAACTGTGGAGGAGTAAGCCCACCGACAATACCGTCAATTGGTGGGCAAAGAGAGGTGAGGCAAGACTTCTGACCAGCGCAAACTAACAGAAGCCACCGTTGTCACTTCTGAAATTGTAATTGATCTGCGTGAAAAGCGTGAGAGGTCAGATGCAGTCAAGGCTACCCGAAAAGCCAACAAAGAGTCTAACCGCGCCGGGGCTACTCAAAACCGCAAAAAAACGAAGGGCCCTATATCCGCCCCTTCTTGAGAGCGGTCCCCAACACCTCCCATGCCTACCACAACTCCTGCGGCTGATGAAGTGGAAGACTTGTGGGAAGGAATGGAGGCATTGGAGGTCAGGAGTGATGGTATTGGTGAATTTGGTGGGGGGGGGATTGGAGAAATCATTCGGGTACATGGGAGGTGTTAATTACAGGACGGATGATCTTATTAGATCAATTAGAGCTTAAATTTGGCTTACTCTGATAGTGGGGAATGGCCTTTGGTCCTTTGGAGGGATAGAATATTGAAATTTAATGTTGTTTTACTTCGGGGAGGTGTTAGGACCCCCTCAGAAAGTGTGACCGATTGCGCAATCAGCGCTGAGCCGGATCTGGGCGAAGAGCCGCTTCCCCGTAAAACACGTTACCGGTATGGTAGTTACCGAAAGAATTGTACTTGGTGAGTAGAGGTAGGATTGTGGGCGTGTAGTGTGCGAATGGAGATTGCGGTTTCGATAGGTTCATGACATTGATAGCTTAGGCGGAAATCAATACCTGTAGAATCAGAGGCTCCTTGGGTGTTGGAATATGCCCCAATATGGGGAGGCGGGACGGTAAAGACCTCGCGCAACTTCAGCTCGCCGTACAATTCTTATTTGCCATTAACCAAAGGAAAGGGCCAAACGGCTCAACATATATAGAGAACATCGGTGACTTCATCCTTAATGAGGCTGAACCTATTTCACGCTTTCAGCCCATATGCATCATGGATTCCAGCTAAATATACGCTTCTAAACCTTAAGAGTGTAGCCTAGTCGATACGAAATAGCCGCCGAATAACTGAGACCGCATAAGATGTAACCTAACAGAACGGGATGATATAAATGCATGAGACAAAGCCGTTGTTGAAGGACAATGGAAGACGATAACAGGAAATTCAATATTGTGCCATTCGTGAAATGTTTGTAGGCTATTCACAAACATAAGTAAGCGACATGGCATCTGCGGGTGATGCGCTCCGAATTGAAATTTTAAATGAAGGGTTCTGGCCGCTGTGACCTAGGTTACTTTAGGCTTTTGCATGGCGGTTGGGGGTGCAATGCCAGGCAACAAAAGAGGCCCAGGATTTTGAAATTAGGACCGGACTGGCCGCTTGGGATGATTGCAAAAGGCTAGGGTCCTCAGAGCCAGTCTCGAGTACTCCAACGAAGGAACTCAAAAGGTGGGCATTCTTGCGAGAAGTATCGAACTAGATAAATCAATAGTACTCGAGTAAGGTAAGTTGAAAAGCCTTCTTCAGCCGCATTCTCCACGCGAGGAAGCGATGGTGGGTGGTTTTTTTTTTTTTTTTTGGGATGGGAAGAATTAGCTTACACCCGGAGGACAAAAGTGCATGAGTTTTTGTGAAACGCAACCATCGCTAAAAAAAAATCACCCCAAAACTGGGAAGGCAAGAATCCCCTCCAATGCCCTCTACAGGACATACCAGCATACGCCAAAGAAAGAATACCAAGAAGGATGCAGAACCCTTACTCCACCTGGCAGGAACTCTGTCTTATACGCTTATAAAGAGTGGATTCAGTCTGGGGTCTGTTTAAGTAGAGTGGGTCCACCAAAGGCCACAACCTAGGTTACCCGGCAGCCACCATCAACTGCGATAGAGCTGTTGTGCATATGACCATAAGCTTAGCAAGAGACTCAATCCTCTGTACTAGGAGTGAGTTCTAAGAGAGACTTGACTTGGGCATGCTGGGACTCCGTGCCGGGAGTCCATAGAGGCGTGGTTGTGGCAGTTGGTGCTTTGTATGTTTTATTCCTAATACGAAGATTTTTTTTGGCGATGATTGCGTTGCACAAAAACTCATGCACTTTTGTCCTCTGGGTATAGCACAACTGTGTAACAGTAAAACAAGGCTACAAAGGAGCGATCCCCGCATTTCTTCCCCCAAGCGAATCGGAAACCCATCAAGATCTTTGACAAATTAATTGTCCAACCGTCTATTATCGTCCCACACTTTGCGGAACATTGTCCGATATGGGTACATCACCGACAGGAAACGGAAGATCAAGTCTGTTTAAGTATGGCATATCGAACACCCATACCGACCGTCGCATCACGAACACTACCTACGGTGACTCAAACGCGAACGTCGGAAATGTGTTAAACAGCTATAACAACACCATCAACGTGGGAATAGAAGAAGAGTCTTTGCGGATCCATGAATGGTTGTCTCCGCTCGAACCCTATAAAAGGCATCAGGATGTGAGAAATCGCCGACTTGATGGTGTTGGGGAATGGGTTCTGCGGAGGACAGAGTTCGAATCATGGCAAAAGAGTCGGAATGGATTAGCAAATCCTACATTACTATGTTGTGGGGCTCAAGGGGTTGGCAAGACCTATATAAGGTGGGAGAGTATTCTCTGGGAACAATGAGCGATGTTGACAAATAATAAAATCAGTTCGTTAGTAATAGACACCTTGCGGAAGGAATCACAGGGAGAGAATGTTGCAGTCCTATTCCTTTATTGTGATTACCAGACACAGAAGGACCAATCCGCGGTGAATCTGATAGGGACGCTACTCCGGCAGGTTGCTTTGCGAGCTCCGAGGATCCCAAGCGCAATTAAAAGTGCTTTTGACGAGGCGAAGCAGCAAGGTGGCCAAGGTCTGCGATTGCTCGACATGGTAAAACTATTCGTCAAAGCACTCGATCCCATCGAGATGGTATACCTCTGTGTCGATGCCGTGGACGAGGTGGCACGAGAGAGTCGGCCAGAGTTTCTTCGCGCCTTACGACAGATCATTAGAGAAACACCAAATGTGCGGCTATTTCTTACAGGGAGGCCATATATTTGCAGGGAACTTGGCAGCTATCTCACGAAGGGGGCAAGTGTCATACTGATTGTGGCGGACCCAGGAGATATCACGAAATATCTGAGCCAAAAAATAGACGATGCCAGCCACCAGGACCCGGACTTGATGACAGAGGATCTGAGGAATGATATCATGAGAACAATGTTGGAAAAGGCTTCGGAGATGTGAGTGACCGTAGCTTCATTACAAATTTGTATCGCTAATTGATATTCTAAATAGGTTTTTGCTTGTTAGGTTAAATATCGAGGCAATCTTGGGTGAGACCTCTCTAGCTAGAAGAAAGAAAATGTTGCGAAAGGTGGCGACGACGGGCGTGGACCTCGACAGCGTGTACGCCCAAACACTAGAGCAAGTGAGGCGCCAGAGAGGAGACCGATCAAGAGTTGGGATGGAGGTGCTGATGTGGGCATCACATGCCGAGCGGCTACTCCGGATCGACGAACTCCGCCATGCCTTAGCCGTAGAAATGGACTCGACGGATCTAGACCCAGAGAATATTCCGCCGCAAGATACAGTGATAGGTTCGTGCCTAGGGCTCGCTGTGGTCGACGCGGAAACATCAATGGTCCGGCTAATCCACCACACGCTGCAAGAATACCTCTTGAGGCCCGGGATTATTCCTAATGCCCATAGAATACTAGGTCGGAAATGTTTGACCTATCTAAATCACAGGTTGGTTCGGGGTCTTCCGGCCAATAATTTTTCGATCCCTGGAGATATGCCTTTTCTCGAATACTCTGCTTTGTATTGGGGAAGCCACGCAAAAATGGAACTCTCAGATCAAACGACATCACTCGCACTGGATCTTTTAAACCATGCTGGCAACCATATATCTGCTACCATACTTATCAATGAAATAGGGAATTTTCATTCTTGTTCACTTCCCCATCACGTATGGCCCGGTTTACACTATGCATCCTACTTCGGCATTGTTGAGGTTGTGGCTGCTCTGGCAGAGAGGGAAGGCTGTGATATTAATCAAACCGACTGTATGGGTTTTACAGCACTAATGTGGGCTGCTCGGCAGGGGAACGAAGGAGTTGTGAGACTACTGCTTAGACAGGGCAGTGTCGATCCCGACAAGCCAAGCAACCATGGGCGAACACCACTCTGGTGCGCTTCTTCCAAAGGGAATGCCGGGGTAGTGAAACTACTGCTCGCACGGGATGATGTCGATCCTAACAAGCCAGATATCGATGATGTGACCCCACTCTGGCGCGCTTCTTGGGGTGGGCATGAGGAGGTGGCAAAATTACTGCTCGCACGCAACGACGTGAACCCCGACAAGCCTAATAGCAAGGTTGAAACACCACTGTGGTGCGCCTGCTACAAAGGGCATGAAGGGGTGGTGAGGCTGCTGCTCGCACAGAACGATGTGGACCCTGACAAGCAAAGAAACGATGGCGGAACACCACTCTGGTGCGCTTCTTGGCAAGGGCATGAGGGGGTGGTGAAACTCCTGTTGGCACGGAACGATGTTAATCCTGACAAGCCCGACACCGACGGTGAAACCCCACTCTGGCGTGCTTCTTTTCATGGACATGAAGGGGTGGTGAAATTACTACTCATACGAAACGATGTTGATCTTGACAAGCCAAGGAAAGTGATAGCTGGAATCCCATAGTTGTTAGGGCATGATAGTTAGTTTGGGGTACGACCGGTTTAGGGTCGTGACTGCCACTTGGGGGTTTTTCCCGTTGTGTGGGTTTTTCCTGTTTTGTGTGTTTGTGCGCTCTCTTCTGTATTTAGTCTGAGCTACC
>Ga0307509_10003352_pt1 | contig 24435 bp, 31 predicted proteins | sample 10_EM_MG_FD_202245 | JGI IMG/M metagenome (GOLD analysis project Ga0307509, IMG submission 202245) | Populus trichocarpa ectomycorrhiza microbial communities from riparian zone in the Pacific Northwest, United States - 10_EM | ecosystem: Host-associated > Plants > Roots > Unclassified | place... | reverse complement strand
GGGCAGATGTCCGCTAGAGTCGGGAGGGGTCTCATTGGAGTCCGCTCGCCGAGGGGAATTGAATGGTATAGGCCTCGAAGCGTCCGCATGCCTGTAGCACCCAGTAGCCAACAATTTGAAAGTACTTACCCGGGGGACTCATATACAAAGGTTTGGATAACATTTCAACCAGCGGTCGGACAGCGTCGGGCCAGGCTGCGTTGGAATCCGCTCGCTGAGGGGAATCGAATGGTATAGGTCTCAAAGTGTCTGCATGGCTATAGAGGTCAGCAGCATGAAAAAGGCAGATACCTTAGCGGGCAGATGTCCGCTAGAGTCGGGAGGGGTCTCATTGGAGTCCGCTCGCCGAGGGGAATTGAATGCTATAGGCCTCGAAGCGTCTGCATGCCTGTAGCACCCAGTAGCCAACAATTCGAAAGTATTTGCCCTGGGAACTCAAGTACAAAGCTTTGGATAACATTTCAACCAGCGGTCGCACATCGTCGGGACAGGCTGCGTTGGAATCCGCTCGCCGAGGGGAATCGAATGGTATAGGTCGCAAAGCGTCTGCATCCCTATAGAGGTCAGCAGCATGAAAAAGGCAGATACCTTAGCGGGCAGATGTCCGCTAGAGTCGGGAGGGGTCTCATTGGAGTCCGCTCGCCGAGGGGAATCGAATGGTATAGGCCTCGAAGCGTCCGCATGCCTGTAGCACCCAGTAGCCAACAATTTGAAAGTACTTGCCCGGGGAACACAAGTACAAAGGTTTGGACAACATTTCAACCAGCGGTCGGACATCATCGGGACAGGGTGCCTTGGAATCCGCCGGTCGAGGGGAATCGAATGGTATAGGTCTCGAAGTGTCCGGATGGCTCTAGAGGTCAGCATGAAGAAAGACGCAGATACCTCACCGGGCACTGGCCGATGTCCGCCAGAGTGTGGCAGGACCTGATTGCAATCCGCTAGAGTCTGCCAGGGCCTCATTGTAATCCGCCAGAGTCAGGAAGGGCCTGAATGGAATCCGCTCGCTTAGGAGTCATGAATAGTGTCAACCTGGATGGAAGAGCATGACTCTCTCCGAAGGTGGATAATATTCAATAGTTCAACTGATTCGATCATGAAGCCTGCTACAAGGTGGAAAGAACTTAGAAACCTCTTGCGAGAGTGGTTAGCAGTGATCAAATAAGGGGTATGTTTTGCGTCGTTACCGGGACAATAGATGGTTAGTCATCCTATGTTTAGAGCCTCTTTCGTCTGAACAGCCTTTACCAGGTGATAAAGTAGTCCGTTGTAAGTAGATGCCATTAGGGGCAGGGAGTGTTCCCCAATGCAGAGCTCTATGGGTCACTTTCCTTGGGTTTCTTTGGGAGATTAGAGTGTGAAATGGACCATCCAGGTGCACTGGGCGGACAGGATGTGGGTTGTATTGCACCCAATGGACTAGGATGCAACCATTGTGCTGGGGCCATCTGAGGGCGGACTGGGTGGACAGGATGCTCCAGACGGATTTCCTGCGTCCGGACGCAATGCCTATCCGTCTGGCGCAAACGCTTTTTTTGCTGATGTTGTGCCAGAAAGCGGACAGTTTCCTCATCATGTGGACAGTAGGCATGAAGACGTCCCGCCGTAACCAAGTATGAGGAAGAGCAAAGATGATGATAGACGGTGGCAGAAGAAGGTGGGGAGGCCCATCCCCGGTGGGGACAGCGGTTTTATGGCGACAAATGGTGCCTGGGCTGTCGCCAGACGTTTGGTGAAGTGAGGGGTTGTGGTGAGTGAGTGTCTGATGGTAGCTTCGGCGTGCGGTATTCCAACAGCTAGGACCTGAATTGCTTTATATCAGAGAACTCGCTAAGAAGACGCAAGTAATGTAGGCTAAATATAATAATATACTTCGGGGTAGATAGTCGAAGTATTGGTAACGATAAGATAAAAACTTATTATATTGATAGGATCTCTTCTCCGCGCTTGTTGTTTCTAATAGCAGTGAAGATGCTTCGATATTTATATTCCGTGTCTGAGCAATCACACTATACATGCTAACTCTATACTAACTAAGTATCTTGCTCACAATTTTGCGAACTTCGCCTGAGTGCAGCCACTCGTAGACCCTGAAAACTCTCTACCCTACCTTTTTGGTCCCATGGCCAACTTATCGGTCTGCGCTTCGGTTATTCCTGATGGCGTGGAGAGCACTTCAGGTGTCAGCTCATCCGTTTATCCATTGACAACGATGGTTACGAATTATCTTGCCCCCGTGCTCACGGAGGGTAGTCTAACTCGCTGGACAGAAGATGGCCAGTCTTCTTTGGTTGGTTCTGTGGAGAATTCGACATGCAACTGCATGTTGTATTCAGGTCTTCTGGCATTACACGACTTGTCCTCGGGATCGTACCTTTGGGCCTTTTCTCTCAGACTCCATCTATTACCAACCTGTCCTTTGTGGATGCACCAGATCCACTTACTGGGCATAGTTACCTCCTTCATACTCTACACCTCTTTGTAGGAACGAGGGGACTAACTATCGTGCAAAATGTCGCGTTACTTTCGACCCACCCTTCCGACTGTTTGTCTTCGAGTATCAGTAACTCTATGCCCCGTCATCCGATTCACCTGCTTTTACTTGCAAAAGGTCCCCGAAGGTCTCTCTCCATATATCCTTCGAACAGGATCCGGTCGGACAGACAGCCGCGACGTATACGGTGTTATAACATGTGTTCCATTGACAGTGGTCCTTGGTGTTGGGACGCAACTACCCAGGCGGCCAGTGATGACGCGCCGTCCCAACGCCGGGGCTGGAGGGGGGTGTTATCGTTTTCCTTCGAAGTTGGTGCGTGTCAAGGTAGGGTAACTCTGCCCTGTAAATCCTTACGCGAGTCCGTGCGCCTAACAGTGAGGGCGTAAACCAGTATCCCAAGCATCTTAGCTCGTTTTGTGGTCTGAAGATTCACCCGTCAACATGAATGAGGGCGTGAGAGGGGGGATCCCTGTCCCTGTTCGTGCGCCAGTCAATCAGTTCTGTTTTGGGGATGGAGAAACTAACACCCAGCCGGGAGCCCCTAGCATTCACTAGATCATAGTGTCTCTGTAGGATTTGAATGTTGCGGAGATAGGATGCTGACGAGGCTGTTAGGGCGAACTCGTCCACGTAGGAGAGGGTGAGGCCGTAGGGGATTTCAATGTGAAGGCGAGAAACGTCAATAACAAACAAAAGGGGGGAGACTGGTGAGTCCTGGGGCGTGCCCACAGACACTGGGGAAAAGACTTTAGAAGACCCCTGGAAGAGGAGGTAGCAGGACCTACCCGTGAGGAAGGAGCGGGTCCAGGATGCCAGGTATGGGTTCACTCCTTTGGCACTCAGGATGCCCAAGAGGGCGGAGGGGTTGACGTTGTCGAAACCACCCTTTATGTCCAGGATAAGACTGGAGACTTTCCCCTTCTCCATTTGAAGGGTTCTGACTTCGTAGGAGAGCGTAATCCATGCATCCGCTACCGACAAACCTGCCAGGGAGCCACACTGATGGGGGTTGATCAGGCCCATCACACGACCCACACAGGAAAGGCGGCCGTTCATGATCCTCGCTGTAGGAACGTGGTGGTGGTGGAAGAATGACTTAGTGTATTTCCTATCTATGACCGTAGGTATATATAGAGATACATGACCGCCAAGAGCCAACAACCGGTTCTACTAACCCTACTGCTCAACCCCAACACATATGAGGATAGCTACCCGTACCTACTGCTACCCTAATATCTAACACTCCCCTTACGGGCGCTATCCCATGAAGCCGCTAAACACTAAGCCATGCTTAAAAGATTTCAAACATTGCCCGTAAACACACATAAAATCCCATCGGGATCAAGACAAACCGCACATTTTAACAAAGACGACATGTTTAACACCCGCCAAAGGCTTAGTGAGCCCATCCGCTACCATCCTCTCCGTGCTACAGTAATCCATGACAACCTCTTTCCCATCCTCAATAATCTCCCGAATCTGACAAACGCGAACACCAACATGCTTAGAGTGAGGTTTGTATGCCGTATCCGTAAACGTAGATAAAGATGCCTGGTTGTCGTTGTAAAGCGTGCTCAATTCCAACTTAGATGTAGTGATTTCCGATACAAGATGACGGAACCAGATGAGTTCCTGAATTGCCGTTGCGCATGCAATAAACTCTGCGTCTGCTGTGCTGGGCACCGTAATAGACTGTCTCTTTGAATGCCATTGAATAACTGCGGATCCCATAAGCAAGATGTATGCAGTTGTCGATTGCAATGTACCCGTATCTCCGGCGAAGTCAGCATCCACAAAACCATTCAGTGGGATCTGTAAAGGCATATTTCCCCCCAGACCAAGCCGTTGATACCTCGTTCCCGCCAGATAGCGTAGAACTCGCTTTGCGCATACCCAATGCTGCCGAGAAGGATTTGCCCCAAAACGCCCAAGATAGGAGACGGCAAACGAAATATCTGGCCTAGTACCAATCGCTATCCACCCGAGACTCCCAATTAACTGCTGGTAGAGCGTCTTATCGCAGGCTTCTTCTTCCTCCTCTCTCTTACATGGCTTGTCCTTATCCATTGGTGTAGCCACTGGTTTGCAATCACTCATGCCAAACCTTTCCAAGACTCGCCCGATGTAGCCTTCCTGTGTAATATAGACCTTCTGCCCGCACATATCGCGTGACACCATCATACCAAGGAAATGCTGTACCAAACCCAGATCAACCATGTCGAATCTCGGCTTAAGCTTCTTCTCCAAATCTGATACGATCGGCTCCCTACGTGCTAAGAGCATGTCGTCAACGTAAAGAGCAAGGATTGTGCCATTCGTGTGCGTGTAGATGCAGCAGTCAAACCTCCCCCGTTGAAATCCAAGATGGGAGACAAGAAACTCATCAATTGCGGTACACCAGCACCGGAGCGATTGCTTCAGGCCATATAGACTGCGATTGAGTCGTACCATCCTCGGACCTCCCAGGACTCCAAGTGGTAGATGAACATAGATCTCTTCATCTAGCATACTCCCAAGAAAGGCCGTTACCATATCCATCTGATGGACTACATAACCGCGTGTACCTGCTATTGCCAACACGATACGCACGCTTAACAGACTTGCTACTGGAGCAAACGTTTCGGCAAAATCTAAGCTTTCAACTTGCCGAAAACCGTTTGCCACAAGTCGCACTTTGTACCTTATCGTTTCTCCCCCAGATCCGAGCTTCCGTTGCAGTATCAACTTTGTGGGAATCGCTCTCTTTCCGGTCGGAATCGAATCGCCAAACGTTAGATCCTTGTTCTTCACAACAGAGGAACACGCGGTGTCCACAGCGTCTTGCCATTGGGCGGCTTCGGGTGTCTCCATAGCTGCCTTGTAGTTAACCGGACCCGCTTCAAACATATTAACTGTAGATATCATGGCGTGAGTCGAACTACCAGCATTTCCTTATTGACCGCGCGTACGTCCTCCTTGCTGTACTTCAGGTAGCTCCCCTGGTTCTGCATCCCAGAACTTACTCTTCCCCTTAACGCGTAACCCGCTAAGCATATACGGTTCCCTGTTTGCATCCTTTGCTACCGGTCGCGATACCACATTTCCATTTGAGGGTTCTCCACCAGACGCGGGCTCAATTTGTGGTTCGCGTAGCCGAAAGGGTGCTAGTACTTCTTCAGCTTCTCCCCTGTCAACGGCTTCTTCTTCCTCTTCCTCATCATCCTCCTCCGGCAAGATTTTCTTCTCAACTCTTGCTGCCGCTTCATCATCACTACCTGGCTCGTCAAACTCATCATTTCAGGCCAACTGTTCTTCCCACAGGTGGGTCGCTGGTGCATAGTAAGGTTGTGCCGGACTATTATCAAAGCCTTTTAACGGATAATATGATGTGGATTCCTCGAAGACGACATCTGGTGATAGAAGAAATCTGCGTTCAACCGGATCGTAGAGCCTGTACTGCTGTGCAGTGCTCCTGTAGCCAACGAACATGCATTTCCTGGCCGTCTTATCTAACTTTTTGCGTGTCTCCTTTGGGATCTGAACGTCTGCCTGGCATCCCCAAACATGTAAGTTCCTATATGACGGTTTCCTCCTAAACCACCGTTCATACGGTGTTTCTCCACCTGCTATAGCCTTAGTAGGTAACCCATTGCGAACGTAAATGGCCGTCATTGCAGCTTCACCCCAATATTCCTGAGGTGCGTTAACAGCATGCAAGAGAGCCCGCGTCGTTCCGATTATCGTTCTGTTCGCTCGTTCGCTCGTTCCATTTGACTATGGCGTATACGGCGTGGTTCGTTGAGCTTCGATGCCCTCTTGCTTGAGGAGATGGCTGAACTCATTGGAGGTATACTCGCCTCCCCCATCAGTACGTAGCTTGCGTAGTGACTTTCCATGATGTTTCACTGCAAATGCCTTGTACTCCATAAAACATGTAAGGGCTTCTGATTTACGCTTGATCAAGTATCCCATTTTGAATCGTGTGAAATCATCCGTAAACATCAACAAATAAAGTGCTCCCCCTAGCGCCTTAGGAGTAACTGGTCCGGTAATGTCAATATGGATTATTTCCAATGGTTGGGTAGCCTTTGAACTGAGCGGCAGGGACGGAAAAGGCTTGCGTACCATCTTTCCATATATGCATCCCGTGCAAACGCAACGCGGCACAACTGGTAGTCTTGGTATTGCGCTATCTTCCATAGACAGTCTGCGTACTGCATCTGCTTCCAAATTCGCCAGACGAAAATGCCATAAAGCTGCTTCCTTGCCCGCTGCTTTCTCTTCATCTTCTTCGCCACCCTGCGCTGCCAGTGCTCTCACACTTCCTTGTGCAGACCGTGTCTGTAAGATGTAGAGCCCATTGACTTCTCTCAGTGTAACACTCAGCCCATCATCGCGCCCAAACGATGCTCCCCCTGTCGGTTGAAAGTCAACGTAGTAGCCCCAGTTACATAGGTGGAAAACGGAGAGGAAATTGTTCCTCCCACACTCGGGGACATGTAACACCCCAGGAATCACAAGGTTGCTTTCTCTCCTTCCCTTTTCATCCCACACGGCTAGTGTCACTTCGCCTTCCCCAAGAGCATCTATCTCGACGTTGTTTGCGACACGTATTTTCCGCTGGCCTGTCGGGACTGCAACGTATGAGGAAAAGTGTTCTTTCATTCTGGTGACATGGGTGCTGCATCCACTATCAAGAAGCCATTGCCCATCACCGGTAGATGCCGACGCTGATGAAAAAGCTGTAAAAATCGAACGGCGTAACTTGTCTGTCGGAGACGCGACAGCCGGCATTGGTGAATTTGAACGATCCACGTGTATGCCCTTCTCACGATCCGATTTCAGTTTTCTGCACTCGCTAAGTCAAAAATGACCTTTCTTCTGACAGTAATAGCAGGTTAAGGTCTGGTCCGTACTGCTCCTACTTCGTCTCTCAGGTCGGGCCTGCTCAGGTCTTCTATTGCTCTTCCCACCTGCACGGCTGGCATACCTCCTGCCTTCAACACTGATTACAGTATCACTGGTTATTCCCTGATCACGGTAGAAGCTCGCCTCATGGGGCTTGACCACCCCAACAAGCTCGTCGGGTTGGTCAGGTTTGATGATTGTGGCTTGGAGATCGCGCCACTCGCGCCATGTAGCAGGCAGCCCATTGAGCAGGTAAACCGTTTTCTCACGTGCTTTGATAATCTCTTCTGCTTCCCGCAGGCACTCGATTATCCGATCCCTTTCGTAAAGATACTTGGCCACCATCCCGTGTGCCTCCAACGTACAGTCGAAGAGAAAGCGGCGAAAGTAATACACCTCCAAACCCAGAGCTTCCCGATAGCCTTCTGCGAGTTTATCCCAAAAGGCTTTCAGATCCTTGTCGTAAGTCTCCGATGCGTACTGCGCGCATATATGAGGTTCCATCGCATTTCGAATTTTCGCCGTTATCCGAAAGCATTTGCGAAGCCATTTATCATAAGCCTCAACATTACTAGGCTCCTCACTATCGCTCTGCCGGGCTTTCGTGCGCCCAGAGACGATCCACGACAGGTCTGTTTCCTTTAACTGATCTGACATCCACTGACGCCATGGGCCAAAATTGTTGTCCCCTAGTAGCGGAAAAACCAGACGTACATGCTACTGCGTATCGAGTATCTGTGACATGACGACGATAACGACGATGACGATGATGACGATAAGGCAGCGTAGAGAAAAACCTTTCCACGGACGGAAAGCAATTAAAACGGAAAAATAACAAACAGACGTGGAGGTGAAAAAATGATCTGGAAAATCCGTGTGGTGTTGACAACCCTCTACCAGATGCACTCTTTCAATTGTGCTGTCGATTGGAATCGCAGAGGCTCATAACCTGTAGGAACATGGTGGTGGTGGAAGAATGACTTAGTGTATTTCCTATCTATGACCGACGGTATATATAGAAATATATGACCGCCAAGAGCCAACAACCGGTTCTACTAACCCTACTTCTCAACCCTAACACATATGAGGATAGCTACCCGTAGCTACTGCTACCCTAATATCTAACACTCGCAAGTATCTTGGAGAAGGTCCAAAGTAGTATAATGACACGGAAGGAGGAGGGGGAGTTGTAAGAGGGCTTGCCAGGCTTGTCCAGGACTATGCCATTGGCCTTCTTCAGGGCGAGGGGGTGCAAACCATAGGAGCCCAGCGGAGACAGTACCTCAAGAATGAGGGGCGGGGTGGACTTGATGATCCTCTTCCACACTGAGTTGAGGATGGTATCTGGACCAGGGGCCAACGACAGGGAGGAGCCCGTGAGGGCCCTTTCAACCTCCGCGGCCACCAGCGCAGCGCAGTCCTTGAAAGGTAGGAGAATGGAGGACTTGGGTGTGACAGGAGACCCTGGAAAAACGTGGTCTAGGAGGGCTTTGTTTAGATCGAGTAGGGTGGAGGCCCCCAGAAGCTCAGGGAAGTGGGGGGGGGGTGGCCAATACCCAACCTCTTGGCCGTCCATACCGTTTGTGGGGTCGCTGTCCCCAGGAAAGAGCTCCAATGGTCCCTCTTCGCCTTTTTAATGGGCTTAAAGTACTCGGAACGGGCAGCTCTGGCTGATGCCAACAGGGAAGCGTCGAAACAGTCCTCCGGGGAGGCTCTCACGGCACTATTGTAGGGTTTTCTGAGCACGGACAGGGACGCCGACCACCAGGGCTTAGACCTGTGCATGATGCGCTTGAGTGGGGTGTGAAGAGCCAACAGACAGGAGACCCTGCCGAGATTGGTGTCAACCCAAGTCCCAGGCGAGACAGAGGTCGGCCGGGGGGTGAAGGAGGAACAACCAATGACTTAAGGGCTGTATCAACAGGACCCCAGTGGGTAAGGGGCCATTTAGGCGTGCGGGGGGTGGCACGAAAGAAGGGCCCCTCGAAACGGAGCAAAATGGGAATGTGGTCGGAGCCCGTAGATGGCAGTCGGTCAGACCATTCTGTAAAGCAAGGTGCAAGCAGGGGACAAGCAAAGGCCAGTTCAATAACGTCAAGTCTGCCCACCAGAGACATGGAAAAGCGGGTGTAAATCCCAGGAGTGTTCAGGAGGGAGTAGCCAAGATCCCTGACCTTGTCAAAGTAGGGAGTGGAGGTCGCCAACTCGTCTTCACTGAACGTTCTGAGGGGGTCGGCTGTTAGGTGGTGGATGTTGAGGTCGCCTAGCGTGAGAACAGGCCCAGCTAGGTCAGGGAAGACAAGGTTGGCCGGGACTGAACGCGTGTTATTAGACCGCCCTTTGGTGCTGTAGGAGTTGACAATTGTAAAGGCAACCATGGAGGGATCGAAAAAACCTTCTGGCGTGAAAAGGTTGAGAGCCATTATGTCATTTCTCCCAAAAGACTTGGGCAACAAAGTAATGGTGGAAGGAAAAGTACTAAAAACATAAAAAGCAACGCAGGGTTTCACGGCACTCTCACTAGGTGGAGAGAAGCACGCGTACAGCTGGAAAGATGGTAGCTTGCCCCAGTAGACCGGGGGGTCCTGAAGGGCAACAACCGAAGGGGTGATGGCCCATTGCGAACAAGAACCAAACAAGGAAAGAAACACATCCCAGCTCCCAAGGCAGTTGTGCTGAAAGAGTGTGAAGGGTCTAGGCGGGGGAGGAGAGACCCGCTCTTCCTCCTGTGGTGACTGGTTGTAATCCATTATCGCGCCAGGCCCGGATTCTGACGGGAGACGGATGAGGGACTTGTGGCCTCTGCTGGAGGAGGAGCACAAGCACTTTGAGCAGGCCTTCGAGCGGCCAGAATCATCGTCGTTCTCCTGGCACGTGGCGTTTCCGCCTCGAAAGCCGACTGAAGCAAGCGCGTGGGTCAAACTGGGGGCGATGGGTTCTCGTCATCGGTGGCCATGTCCATTGCGTCGCGAATGGGCGAGGGATGTATGCTCTCTGTGGGCGGGGCTGAATGCCTGAGAGTGGGAGGAGCCGGGCGGCTTGGGCAGCCTTTGAAGACGGCGGTGTGATCCCGACCGCAGTTGACGCAGCGGGATGGTGAGGAAGAGCAACAGCTAGGAGTAGCCTTAAGGTTGCCACTGCTAAAGTAGGTGGGGTTTGGGCAACAGTGGTTTGAGCGGGAATGGTTGAGGGAGCAGAGCGGCATACTAGATCGGCTGAGGGGCAACGGGACGCGACATGTCCGAAGCTCCCGCAGGTCCTGCATTGCGTGTAGCGGTTCGAGGAGTAGGCAGGCTCGATGGTCCTTGGGCGGGAGAAGAGCCTGATGGAACTTTCCATCGTGGGGATGTCGCCAGGGTGGATTGCGACGATAACTGAGGTGGCCAACTGGCCGGCCCTCGATTTGGGTTTACGGTTGAAGAATCTCGCGAAGGGAATCTGTTCGTTTTTCGAGTTGAGGATTGAGTCCGCGAGGCTGGGGAACAGCTCCTCAGGGTCTCCAGGGAGGAAAGCGACCGGGAGGGAGTGGATCGCCAACCGGACCTCGTTGGAGGCGAGGCGAAAGGGCAGCCAGGGTGAGTTACCCACCGGGGAAGAACGGTTGAGTTGGGCGGTAAGGGCTTCGAAATATAGTGCAAAGACAGCCGCGGGGGTGGTAGGGTCGGAGACAAGAAGAGTGACTGACCCTGTGTTATTGACTTGGGCCGCGATGGCGAGGGGGAGAGCGCAGTTTGCATCCCTGAGGATGTGAGCGGCAATGTCGGAAAAGGTGGCAGCGATCAGGAGACACTCAGGGTGTTCAGCGGGGGGGGAACGAGGGGTGTAGAACCTCCCCGCAGCCGTAAGTAGTAGCTTCGGCTTCTGCTGAGCAGGAGTCGGGTTGACGCCGGCCGCGACTTTAGAGGCTGTGGTGGAGTTCGTATTTTTCTTGCTTCCTTTGGGGGCACTGGACGAGCCAGCCTGGGCGTACGAAGGTTGGGGTTTGAGGCAGTTGTGGTCGAGATGCCCCGAGATAAAAGATGAGGGGTCCCGGTATTTACCGTCACGGAAGGCGTTGGCCTCCTACGAGTCAGGGAATTTTATTGCATAGGCGTGGGGGTCTCCGTAGAAGACTCGTGTGACCGGGTCGTAATGCCGGATACCCGGGTCGAAACCAGAACCAGAAGGTTTGGGGGGTGGAGCGTGAGGCCTCGGGGGAGGGGGACCGGGGGCAGCCCTCATGGTTGTTCCAGCCAGGGGAACACCAGGCCGAGCATGGGCGTGTGCAGGGGTGGGAGCAGTTGTTGTCCCATGTGACAGGTCATGAATGGAGGGGTTGATAGGGGAAAGAGCGCTTTCCATCGCCGGGAATGTTGGGAGGGTTGCAACTGAGGACTAGATATTTCCTCTATGGGTGGTAAGAACATTCAGCGGATGCGTCATTGACTTGAGAGCATTCAGGGCGGAGCACGGGAAGGGGATGAGGATTGTTTCGCCCTTCGAGAGGTCGCAGAGCTGCCTGTCATCCGGGATTGGAATTTGTAACGGGGAGAAGTGGAGTCTATCACGTGTTTCCTGAAGGAACTGGCGAAGGAGAAGCAAGGTTTGGGATGGTTCTGCCTCAGAGGAAGCTACGGAGGAGGCTCTGGAGGGGGAGCCTGAAGACGGGAGAGGAGGGAGCACCATAGAGATGTCTGGAAGATTGTCCATCGTAGGGATCGGTGATCAGGGACGCGAAGCCTGAAGAGGGGGCGAGAAAGGGGGCGAAAGGGGATCGTGCACTGAATGATGTGGAGTTGTGATTTCAATGACTGGAGGTGTAGAGGGCGCTGAGCGTGGAAGGAAATCGGGGGCGGCGCCCCCCTGATATAGAAGGAAATCCTAGCACAGCCTTTGCCGCACAACTCATACCCCAGTATGAGTCGCATATCTGCATAACAAAGGAAACAATACAATTTGTCGTAACCCTTACAAAGGTAATCCCTCATAGCACTCATGTGACAAATGAAAGAACACCAAAGTTATCCCAATACGTATATCACCAGGGGACCGTGAGATCTGCTATACCACTTCTTTGATCATATACACGAGTTTGCCAATATCCCAATAGATTCCACTCAGTTTGGGAAACTCTCCCATAAGGAACAAATCAAGGACGGATGGAGACCCTCAAAGAAGAACGATCTTGAGCGACAAATTCATCACAGCTATGGTTATCAGCATGGATTCAGAATGAGACTTTAAACCTCAATTCGCTCTGACATCGTGGAGCCAATCTGGGTGACAACATCCTTGGCTATTTAGATAAAACAACGGGTACGGTATCCACCCCTACCCCTCGTGCAAGGATCCTGAAAGTTCGTCGTGACGACGTGTCCGACCTCCTTGATTTTTGGAAGGTGTTAGGAATCACTCTTAACCGGATCTGTTGGGAATTGATTCGATTCAGTCGACACAACCTGCCCACTGAACCCCACCTTCCTGAAGAACCCGCAATACTCCAACAGCATCCTGTTGAACTACCAACCCAACTCGAAATTCCACTTTTGGCATTCCCGGAAACTGATGTTTACGACATCCATCCTGTACGATGCACTGGGACTCACTGATTTCGGGATCAACAAAGTCGGAATAATTGGGTTTGAGTACAGGCTGGAAGCAAGGAGATGAATGGTACGCTGCTGGGTCGTTTCCCAGCAAAGCTTGTGGCACTCTTTAAAATCAGGGACTGCAGCCAAGACACTGTACGGAAGTTAGTAGGCGTTCAGATGTTGAGTCCTCTGAACTCAGGCCGGCCCGCTGATATACACAGTCTTGTTACTCTTCAGCTGAGAAAAGATGCGCAAGAGTGTACATTGGTTGACATAGGGACAATTCTCTGCCTGGCTTATCTCATTCCAGAGGGAGACCGGTGCTGGCTCGTCAATGACCGTATTGCCTTGAGGCCATTCAACGAGATTTACTAGTAATGCAAACGGGGGTATGATGATGGATATGTGCGGAGGTGTGTCTTGGGTGCCATGACAAGCTGTATATATATAGTGTGTGCTAGTATGAAGAAAATATATAATTAATAGATGAGTTAAACGTGATGACTACGCTCGAGAGATCCCACAGGGCATTGGAGGACCTAGGGCTGGCGTAGGGCTGGCGCAGAGTTCACGCCAGGAGACTAGGGGTAGCGGTGTGATAATCCTGACGGCTTCCGGAAGGAGCTGGCCAATTGAAAGCGTCAGGATGTTGGATATGGAGAATAGAGGGGACGTCAAGTCCGGATGCAAGGGATGGTTGCTGCGCAACTCACGACGCAATAGTGGTGTGCTGGCAGGGGGGGCGGACTCAGGACGGACGGGAAGTGTACCGACATTGGAACTGAACCTAGTACGCACAGGACGCACAGGACACAGTGACGACGTCTCTGACATCAGGACGCAGGGCGGGCGCATCAGATATACATGTTTTTTTTGATGATGAGTGAAAGAGTGGGATGGACCAGGCTGGACCATGGTAGTGCTGCTTAGGGATGCGAGGTCAAAGCGAGGTGCAAAAGTGAGGAGATGCGTAGGATCGTGCACCATACAACAAGATGTTGTAAAATGTAGGAGCAAGAAAATAGAGGGCGCGGAGCGTGCTTAAATCACCCTTTTTGTACACTGTTCTTTTATTTGAGTCTATACGGTAGTCTATCTGACTCTGAGATAGTAGTTAGGCTGAAATCAGATATACATTTGGTTTTCTCTCATTTGAGATAACAGTTATCTCAGAGCACCTTTTGGGCCCAAAACTCATTCTGCAATAATTGAGGTGTTTGGCAATTTATCATTTGCACAACATGTTTTGCATAATCTTTCAAATGTGTTTTGTAGATTTTATTTGTTTGGAGTTTAGAACTATATAACTTAGATTACTATGCAATTATAATATATTATTATCATTTTATTTTAATAGGATCCTAATATTGAAAAGCCCTACCTCCATGAAGTAGATTTTCCAACAAAACCTACATGATAGTTTCTAAATGACATGCTGTTTGGAAAAGTGTTTTTGGCAAAACATGTTTACTGATTTTTCATAAACGTGTTTAGGAAAACGCGTTTTGAGATGACGGTCATCTCAAATGACGGCGCACCAAACGGCACCTTAATAATTCCTAAGACCGCCAAGACAAAATCCTCCCTTATCCAACATCCCAAAATGAATGACCGCATCCTACTAAGAGTACAATTACTTGTCGGGATGGAGACCTTGGCGTGGTGGTCCTCCTTCTTCGTTTTCCTTGTCCCTCGCCGCTACCTTGGCAACTTATCTCGCCTCACATCCTTATCACCACTCCTTCATTACACCCAATCATTGCTGACCGGTTCTCTTTTATGATTTTCACTACCTCGTTCTTTCTTTCTCTTCTCTCTTGATCCGGCGATGGCATCCTCGTCTTCCTCGCGTGCCTATCACACCTCTACCGAATCAGCAAAGCGGGGCCATCGTAATGATGCCAGCTCCAGGGCCCGTGCAAGGGAGAGAGCAGCCGAAACTAACTCCCCGCCGCCATCCGCAAATGCACGAAGACCTGTAACCCGAGGGAGCTTCTCCTCCACTGTTATCGGTGATAAACGGATTACCGAGAGATCTCATGTGACCGAGACCACTTCTCGCGGTATTCGTACGAGGTCTCCCAACCGCGATGAGAAGGCCGGCTCGAAACCTGGTTCATTTTCTGCTGGAGCCGGGGCGTCTTTCAACCGTATTAATTCTCCTAGTACGCAATTGAATGTCCTTAGTTCCAATGTATTTTCTCAGATGATTGATGAAAAGCTTACGGTAGACATTAACAACCACTTCAGCTCCGTGGAACCCGGAGGCTACTTTGATCCCCCCCACTACTGCTCCGCTCGCATCTCGTATTTCTGTCGCCCCTCTAGCATCTCAACTTCCTACCTCCTGTTGCCCTCCCGCTTTAGACGACATGACCCTTGGCCTCCAGGAAGCTTCAATTCTCGAGGACCTGTTGTTTGTCTTTATGGTGAGCGGAGCCCCAAACATACCATCAGATCCCCCGCTGACGACCAACCAGGGCTACGAAGGTCAATACATCAGATTCCGTGGTGACTATAATCCGGCCTCCGAAAGTGATCGGCTTGCTGGGCCGCAATTCAAGATTCTGCCTGGATTAGATCCCTCTCTACGAGACCTCGCCAACACAATGCTAGAAATGGCCACTCATTATGGCGCAGTGGAAGCTTTCGTGGAAGTTCACTCTCGCGAAGAGTTTGGTGCCGTAAACCATGCACTCTGTTCCTCTATCCGCAGGCTCTTGAAAGAATACCTAGTCTTAATTGCCCAGCTTGAACATCAATTCCTCACCAGCCCTTCGTTCACACTACATGTTTTGCACCTACGTACGTTGCCGACAAGCCACATGATGTTCCAATTATACACCCTTGCCCGCGAGATGCTTCGGCGCAACTCAATGCTAGAAGACGATCTTGAAGATTCAGTAGACGATCTTGATGATATGGAAAATATACTTGAGTCGCTACGAGAAGGGGGTGACATTGTTGGTAGTGGAGGAGTTTCTGGCTCGAAGATCTGTAAAGGTGGCTCCGTGCTGGGGCTCCTGACACTCCGGTTGGCCTCTATGGCTGGGGATCCTGCTGCGAGGTCGCTTCTAAGTTTACTTCTCCGTGAGGCTTCTAGGCCGTATATGAACATGCTCAACGAATGGCTTCATCATGGAATGATCAGAGATCCGCATGCTGAATTCCTAATTAAGGAGCAAAAAAGCATACGGCGCGAGAGGCTCGAAGAAGACTATACAGATGAGTATTGGGAGAAGAGGTATACAATCAGGGATGGCGATGTTCCCCCGCAGCTCGAAGGTGTCAAGGAGAAGGTCTTGCTGGCTGGTAAATACCTCAACGTGGTTAGGGAATGTGGGGGAGTAGACGTAAGTAAAGACGTTGGAGATGTTCCTAAAAGCTTCGAAGACATCCGGTCCGTGCGCCATTCCTATCATACACAAGGCTTTCAATTGACTTTCTGCGCACCTCAGATTTCTAGACAATGTGAACTCGGCATACGCACATGCCAATGAATCATTGCTCAACTTGCTGCTGACAACACACGCTCTGCCCGCCCGACTGCGCTCCTTAAAACACTACTTTTTCTTGGATCGATCGGACTTTTTTTCGTATTTTTTAGAACTAGGTGCTACCGAACTCCAGAAACAGGCGAAAAAGGTTAATGTAGGAAAACTCCAGTCACTGCTGGACCTCGCTCTTCGCCAACCGGGTTCTATCGCTGCAAGCGATCCCTTTAAGGAGGATGTAAAGGTTCAGATGAATGAAGTTGGGCTCACCAAATGGCTCATGCGAGTGGTTTCCGTGAGTGGGATCGATGAAGGCGCAACGACCTTTGAGGAGTCACATCGGACCCCAGCGATTTCTTCCATCGAGGACGATAAGTCGGTCATCGGCTTCAATGCCCTAGAGCTCGATTATAGTGTGCCTTTCCCCTTGTCTCTTGTCATATCCCGCAAGACCGTTCTTCGCTACCAACTGTTGTTTCGCTATTTACTCTCCCTTCGCCACCTCGAGACTCTCTTAGTCCAGGCTTGGCAAGACCATAATACATTGTACACTTGGAAGCATAAATCCAAGTATCCCCAAGTAGAGCTGTGGAAACGCAGGGCTTGGACGCTCAGGGCTAGGATGCTGGTATTTGTCCAACAATTGCTCTACTTCTGCACAAGCGAGGTTGTTGAACCAAATTGGAATGGGCTCATGAAGCGTCTAGGGGAGGTTCGGACCGTTGATGAACTCATGCAAGACCACGTAGATTTTCTTGACACATGTTTGAAAGAGTGTATGTTGACGAATTCCAAACTGCTCAAGGTATGTGACATTTTCACCCACGCTTCACCCACTCCACATCCAATACTCCTCCATCATTCTGTCTAACTCTAAGTATTTAGATACACGCAAAAATAATGATGACATGCACGATGTTTGCCTCTTATACCTCACATCTGTCTAAGGCTCTCATTACCGCCGATCCAGACCTTGCCTCCCCATCTGCCAAGTATATGGGTAACGAAGATGCTGCCTTTGACCAAGCTAGACTGGATAAACTTAGCGACAACTTGTCCAAATACGAGGAGAACTTCTCCAGACACCTCAAGATATTGCTGGATGCCCTCAATTACTACGCCGCTACGGAAACAGTGGTACTGTTAGGACTCTGTGCTAGGTTGAGCACTGCCACCAACGATGCGGACACTCAGGGTTTAGTGATGACAGGATAGATATTCACTCATGGCCATGGGATAGGCGTGTAGTGTACATAGTCAAAAAAAAAAAAAGAGCAACTGGATTCTGACAAACCCAGCCTTTCCTCCTATACCTGGTTGCGCAGACCTAAAATGCTAGAAACTCTTTAAACTGTAGATGTGATATATAAAGATGTTCGCGATTTGTGTGCTCGTGCGCCCGGGCCAAGAAAAACGCCGGGAGCCGAAACATGGAGATCAACATTGGTTTTTTAAACTGTTTTCAAGCGATGGGACCGGCGGTAGGATAGGTGAGTACTCTAGAGGAGGACTGTAGCTGGGAAGAATGGAGTTAGGATTATAACAATCACGGGGTTAAGAGCAAACCTGGGTCTATGAAATTAATGGAAACAATTGTAGTGAGGGAGAGAGAGCTTAATGAAGGATAACTCGAGTTAGATAAATGACAAGTGGTAGATGATTTGGAAAACAATAATATTGAGGGTGTGAGAGAGCATTTAATCAAGAGCTATAAGGACTTTATCCACTGTATGACTAGCTGCTTCCACGGGGGACTGTGGGTAAGTCAGCAAACTCTGCATGACTTACTTTATGGTTTAAGTACTTCAAAAAGTATACCAGATTTTCATCATTTTCAAATCCTTAAGGCTTTACTATTAAAAATGGAGATTAGACAAAAAGAAATTGTTTTGGAAAGAGAAGATGAAGCTGAAGAATAAACAGGTATTTTTTGTTCAATAATCATTGATCAGGAAAAAAACCAGGTCATGTATTGATTCACAGTGCCCTCTCTGAGCATTCGATATTCCAGATGCATATAATCAAAATTCAGGTTCTGGGTTTTACTGAATCCTAAGGAACAAGGCTGTATTACTTTCAGAGGCACTGGATGCAACCAAATTCTCAGAATGCAACCAGATGCAAAAGTGAATATAGGGCATATGTGGGTATAACAACCTGCTATCTGATACCCTCTAACTAAATAGTTCAACCTTCAACTATGATACCTTAAAGAATATTGAGAAAATTGTAAAAGATATTCAGAATTTGTGGTAAATTTTTAAGAAAGGTCTACTTGGTTTTCAATAAATGCTACCACTTGAGTCTAGCCATTATTATTTACATATTTGAGGTATTTAGATACTTGCATATGAATATATTTATTAAAGCTAGGCTAGTGAACATGTCTATACTTGAAGTAGTCTGTAGCTATTGATTTAGAGGTACATACTAGGAAAACAAAAGGAGAAAGGAGAGAATAGCTCCAGCACTCACGGTTGAACAGGATTGGGACAAAAGATTCAGAATTTCCTTCATGGGAGAATTGAATAATATGGGTTTTGAAACTTTGGAATAACTATGAAGATCAGCGACTCGAAAGAGGTAAATAGCTTAAGGGCTAGAAGCCTGACAGGTATAGACTCAGAGAGGGTCATATTAGAGTGCACTGGTCAAGATAAATCAAATAGTATAAGGCTCAAAGTGTCATCAGCAAAATATATTTGATGTTACATATTATATACATATCTTCCTGTATTCTCTGGTAATACTATCTCTTCCTATCTCTCTTGTGTCTCTTACATCTGCTTCCTTTTGTAAATGCCGCTATGGCCTTTCAGAGGCCCAAAGCATACTCCGAGGATTATTTATCCCCTGATTTTGTCTGAGTCCCTTGTTCAACTCTGCAAGGGTTGTGGTAATATATAATCATTTTTTGATTGTTCCTTTATATTAGCTGTGTTAGCTGTTGTGCATCTCATTTGCACTTGTATACAAATAGTAAAACCTAGTCCAGTCGGGGAAGCTTGTCATCTTTTTGTACTTTCTATCTGTTTAGATATTTCTATTATGAACTCCACCCCTCTTAAGTACCCTTGGAGCTGTTTTTTCAAACCATCTTGTGTACTGCTAATATTGCTACTTACTTTTCTAGTTTCTGTATATGTGTACTAATTAATATATTCCTTATATCACTTATTATACTCCTGATAGTTCATTTTGGACCTTGTATTATCTGTTTAATAATATCTCAAGATGTACTTAATCATTCTCTATTTCTTGTATTACCTTAATTAGTTAAAAAACCTTTTTCTCTGAACTTATTCAGCTTGTATTTGAATGAACTATGTCTGCTCTGTACATATCTTTCTTCATGCTCTTCTGAGTCAGCTTTGTCCTGCAACTTTTACTCCTGATGCATTTGGATGGTCCACTTTCCCCTCATCATCTCCTACCTGCTTGTTGCACCTCCACTTCCTTATAGTATCTCCCTCTTATATCTACCTTCTCATCTTCTCATCTAATGCCCTTCTGCCTACTGCTACCTCTGGCGTGTATCTGGTGGCCCTTCAGGCTACCCTCTTACTTATAGCAACCCAGATCTGTCGGCTCACATCTACAAACATTCTATATCGCCTTTGTCAGAGCAAGAACCCTGCTCGCACTTGCATAATTCAGAGAATGTTCACAAGACACATAGAATAAAGGCTATGTAAAATATTTACTTTAGTTGGTGTCCGTGAAAGTATACGGGAAGCACTCTATAGCAAGAGGGATCCAGATATTGTGACCAGAGTGAAGACTTAAAGCAGAAGTAAGGATCAAAATGATACAGGATAATTCAAAGTAGAATCAAGTGGTTAAACATAATATCATTAAGCCTGATAGCTTTACTTAATAAGTGCTTTCGAGGATCATTTGATATCAGAATATGGTGACTCTCCATTTAGTCAAGTAGAACAATGTCTAGCCAGAGGAGAGCAGTCACCTATTCAACCTTTTGCAAGTACTCTGCTTAGCTCAGGGCTGTCTAACTTAGCTCCCTAGAGTGGGTTCACATTAGAAAGTATAGTTCCAATCGTCTAAAGTGTGTACTAGTAGTATTGCAAAATATAATACTTTATGTAATTAGGGCTAGATTATTTAATAAGGGAAAAATCATTTTTGGAGGTCTGTCGTTCAAGTCTTGGACCAAATCTACTTATTACACTACTATTACTTTTATATTGAATATTTCAAAGAAAGCAATTCTCTCTTGTTATGAAATAATAGTGAGTGTTCAATTCCAAGAGAAGTTTATCAGAGATTATATTAAAGTACATTGTAGACTAAACAGTAACACAATGATGTGACTGGTACTTTCTATTAACAAGATTTTCATACTGCTTAGATCTGTATACCACCTTGGAGCGATAGGCTTCCATCATTCTCTGGGTCTTTGCTCAATACTTCCAGATCAGTTGTTTTGGCACGCCAGTCAATGCTTGAGGAACAAGACGCTTGAGTGACTCAAAGTCATACTCGCAGTTCTCACGGGTATAATACTTGGCTACCCCCCAATAATATTCAATAAAATTGATCTCACAATGAAATGCTGGATAGAATATAACTCCATGGCCAGCATTAAGAATTGCTTGTTCAATCTGACTTCTTTGTGCATGAAAATCTGGCTGACAGGCCAGAACTGCACGTGCATAACAGCTGCCTCCATTCAAGCATTGTGGATTAGGTTTGGTGGACTTACCTGTAGCAGCCTTCATTGAACACTGATCTAAGAACTGCCTTCCATCTTGAGGCCAGAGTCTTCTTTCAGTAAGGATAATCTTTATTCTTTTGGGTCTACCATCAGGTAGAACCATTGATTGAACATAACCACCCTCAGGATAATCTTTATCTATCACATAAGTATCTCATATATGTTTGGCATTTTTGCCTCCTGACTCTAAATTCATTTCTGAAACTCTTAGAGCATCGTTAGCAAACTTGAGATGATTGCGAGCATTGTCAAAGACAATCAGTACCTTGCAGCCTGGGAATTGAGCTTCAAATACTGGGATCGCCTTTTCAACAACTTGGTTAAGTAGCTTGTCCCTATCCCACCACACATCCCTACCACACTTTAGAATTGTGCAAGCTTGCCGATTACCAAGTCGTCCAATCGGAGTAATGAAATCTGATACATGCAGGCCTTGGCCCCGCCCCTTTTTCCTTAGAGGTTTATGCTCCGGGTGAATTCAGATATAATGTTTACCATCATTAGAGTTAAATGTACACTCATCCTGTGTGACCAGAATGACTTGCTGTACCTCACATGAAAGATGATGAAAATTGGGAATTTCTTGCAGGTTCACATCACGATTGAGGAATGGGTCTTTCAAAGATTCCATACATGGAAGAAAGACATTGTCACGATAGTGTTTAACATCTTCCCTTATATGTCCATTATTATATATTCCCTAAGGGTATTATTTATATTTGAATCCAAGTTTTTGAAGCCAGTGAGATGCTGTAGGTGTCAAGATAGTTCTTTCCACCTCACGGGCAACACTATTCAAAGAACGGTTAGTAATATCAGTATCCTCTGATTCTGAAAGTCTCCAATATCATGCAACTGCCTTTGCCAAATTTTGTGCATTCAGCTCTGTATACATACAGAATAGCTACTCTCTTACTCCAAAGTTATCAAATTGAAGAATAGAAAGTATAAACTTACTATCACCTGCTTTGAGGATATATTCCCTAACCATCAATACCGTATTGGGGTTCTCTAAAAGGGAAACAACCTTCTTATACCTACGGCGACCAGGCCATGGTATAACATGCTTGGTAACCCATAATATCTCATCCAGTATTATGCATTCCTGCAGTCTCCTTCCCCATCCTCCACCATGAGCAACCTCTTCTGCAAGCATCTTTCTTGGTATCAGTAATGTTTGTACTCCTGTCAATACATCTGGGCCCTTTAAAGCCTTTCTCTCCGACTTCAACTGAAGTTGTAAAAACAAATATGCCTGATAATGCCAAGTATCCCCTGGGCGGCCTGAAACTGTCAAAAATGGTTCCAGGCACGCTAAGCCTGTTCGAGAATAATTAGAGCTTTGTGATTTGTTGAGAGTATTTAAACTCGTCAAAAGCGCTGAGTCATTTGACCCATTGGAAGGCCAAAAATCGGTTTCTCTAACCAAGTTCAGCTGATTGTTGCCAAATCTGACCTTAGCGCGCCTAGAACCATTTTTGACGGTTTCCGACCACCCAAGGGATAATACAAACCACATTGCCTGTATTGAATCATACCCTGTCTTGGATATACCTTCTTGCTCATTGCTTTAAATACCATCTGAAGGATTTGCAACCTTCTTGGACAAGGTTGGTCAATAAATATACGTCTTCTTGGCGAGGCTTTATAATCTAGCAACATTTCATTAATTACTCCTGGATGTGATTCAGGTATACTTGCAGTTAGAAGTACAGATAGAGGCTCTGCTACTGTTTGCGCAAGAGGTATGCTAGCATTACTGGCTTTCTGACGCTTCCAATATTTATGAACCAGTGGAGCATTGGCGGTCAGAGCTTTGATTGGCAAGCTTCTATTCTATTTTGTTTACTTAATTAACTCAAGCTCTCTTAAATAAATGAAGCTAAATAATATATTAATTAACTTACATCAAGATAGGCTTGTCTGATTCTAGCTTTTCTTTTCTGTGATCTCAAGGTGCTTGGATTAGTGGATCTAGAGGTAGAAGGTGAACGTGAATTTGAGATGGCTGTATTTAGTCCATCTGCGGAGGGGGAATTGTCAATGGCTGTATTCAGTCGATGTACACGGGAAAGTGAATTCCTGATAGCGGTATTCAGTCCTTTTATGAGAGGGGAATTGGTGATAGCTCTATTCAGTCTATCATAAAGAGGGGAATTGGTAATGGCGGTATGCAGTCCATTGGTTGAAGAGGATGGAATAATAACAGAGGGCATTGGGATATATGCGAGCAAAATGTATAAGTAAAATAGAATATGAGAATTTGTAATTGTAATGGTTAAAGCCACAGGGTACTCAATGGTTGAACTTCTACAGTATATTATATACACAAATTTTACAAAATATACAAAATAATTAAACTAACTTCAAGACTTGAACAACAGGCCTTCAGAAACAATTTTTGGGCTATTAGGGATCCTAACCCTGATTACATAAAGCATTACATTTTGCAACACCACTGCTACACGCTTTAGACGATTGGCGCCATACTTGGACTCCTTGGATATCATCAATCTTTACAAATAGGAAGTGTTTCTAGTAATGTCCCTCTAACTACAGATGCTTAAGCCAAGACCCCATCCTATCGGTAGCATGTCAGAGGCCGGCTGACATACCAACTGGAGAGATCATATCAATTGAGACTCACTAGTCCGGTGACTATTTCATCTATACAATCTACCAAGTCTATTGGTAAATCTACTAGGCTATACTCTGCTTCTAAATCTGACTGCTTGCTCCTACAATCAGAGGTTTCCAGTTGGTTGGCTACATGGGTGGTACCCACATTCAGGCACTCAGAACCCTTTAAATTCATGGCAAGACTCATGCCTCTAGAGTCCACTAACAATCCATAGTAATGCTAGAGTTAATGGGGTTACCTGAGACTAGTGTTGGGGTGGTTGTCCTGAAAGCCTTGCAGCTTCCCTGACCAGCCTTGAGAGTCTACTATGGGTAACCATACTACTACCAAGAGGTCAAAGAATGGCTATAAGTGGTTCCTAGGCATTATCCAGATGGTGCCTCAGGAGGCAGTGACCCTCATATCCCTCATATATCTTGCAAACGGCTTTTGGTCAGATGGACAGCGACAACACATCGGGTCTTGTGTGAGTGTTCCTAGGGATCTGTTAGGTGGTAGCTTCGGCGTGAGGTATTCCGACAGCTAGGACCTTAATCGTAATTATATCGGAGAACTCGTTAAGAAGACACGAGTAATGTAGGCTAGATATAATAACTTGCTTCGATATAGAT
>Ga0307509_10003351_pt1 | contig 24441 bp, 23 predicted proteins | sample 10_EM_MG_FD_202245 | JGI IMG/M metagenome (GOLD analysis project Ga0307509, IMG submission 202245) | Populus trichocarpa ectomycorrhiza microbial communities from riparian zone in the Pacific Northwest, United States - 10_EM | ecosystem: Host-associated > Plants > Roots > Unclassified | place... | reverse complement strand
AGTAGGGGTTTTCAAAGTTCAGAAGAGAGACAATGGTAAAATGATCGGCACCCAGCCATGCATTAGTGTGCATTAGGGCACATATTAACAGTGGCCAATTGTATCAGAAGATTTCAAGTCGGATATTTGAAGCCCCCAAAAATGAGATTGAGTAAAGTGAGCAAGTTTGGTATGTACTCGCTTAAATAACAAGTCTGTTCCCCTAGGCATTGGGGGATGGGTGGGTTTAGCAGGCACATCTCTAAAAGCTGGGGACAGATTTTTCTTGAGCCAGTATAATACTGTAAGAGCGAAGAAAATTCCTATCTTCTACTAAGAAGTTGAGATACCTTTGGCTTGTTGGTGGTTAATAAGGCCCAGGTACTTAACCCGCATGGAAGTATTCTCTCGTTACCAAAGCCAAAACTCTGATCTTGGCTCGTTACCGACCTCCTGACCTCCGTCTCTACCTGAAAAAAATGTATGGTATGGTATGGTAAAGTGATTGTAAATTAACCATTTTTGTGTATGCCAAGCTTACCCAAAACGCCACAGTAACCTACTTTTCGTCAACTTTTTTAACTTTGAAAACCCCTAGTAGTTGAGTTAAATCTGCGTTACTGTTCTAATGCATGACCCCGATACTACGAGTAATATGATCAGATGGCAATTAGTTGCCATTAGGAGACAACACCACACCAAGCAGGGGAAGATTGTACTCAAATCGCCAAATTGGAGTTGCCCCCATTTTGGCGGTGGCGTACCGGAGAAGAGGCAACCTTTCGATCCGGCAACATGAGTAGACTACCTTCGTGCTGCTAAGATGTGGCCGAGTACCGGTATGATAAATCATGATAGAAGGGGAATAAGCTCTACTCGGGTAGGAAAGTTACAGACTATCCTCTGCAGTTGATCCGCTGTACTAGCACAAGGCCAAGCAGCGTACTGCGCTTCATAGTAATTGCGCCGAGAAAAGGAATACCGCAACAACTGCCCGTAGAGAACCACTTGGAAGTGATGATCAGCATATCACAGGCTGGCCAACCTACCAGTTCAAGCATTGATGCCCCAAGCTCAAAGTGGGATGGTGTGACAAAGCAACAATCTCGCTTCTGACCCCGCACAATTTGCGCATCGAGCCTGACCTCGAACAAAGCCAGTCTGGTTGGAATTTCGAACAAGACTAGTAGTTGGGGTATGCAAGTGGCGAGAAACGACCAAACATGCACCGCTCGTGAAAAGCATAAAAGGGCCCCTCTTCCCCCCACCCCATATCTGTCCTTTCTTCACCAGCGGCGGTGACGAGCAATCTAATCAACTTCACATCCAATCTTCAAACTTTTAAATTTTCAAACAAACTTCCACGCTTCAAACACAAATCATCATCATCATGGGTGGCTGCGGTTGTGACACTTCTGGTTCTTGTGCCTGTGGTGCATCGTGCACTTGCGAGGGCTGCCCTGTAAGTGCCAAGAAATCAATGTTCTCCCTCAGTCAGCTAATATCTCCCCGCAGCACAAATAAATTAAGACCCCACGAGATCTGACACCCCGCTCATATCTCGTACCTCGCCATGGCGGTAACGAACAACGTCGGACAATTATCGTAGGCACGGGAGACGGTGGATGGTTTTGGTCGGATAGTTACGGTCGACTTGCGTTCAACAGAAGGGGATGAAATCCTGAAGGCTGGAGCGGGCATTTCTGTTTGTTTTTGATTTATTCTAAACGAAATCCGTTTTTTCAAATATAGTATATTTGAGAACACTAAATTAGTGTGTTTTCCTTGCAATATTTATTGTAGGGCTGAAATAAAAACCTTCTCCTCCACCTACTTGTTCAATCATCTGAATGCGCTACAAAAGAAAAGAAACGGAAGAACGCAAGGGGGGTGCGCCTCGTAGGTAAGAAAATTGGCTATATGATACCTTAGGTTGGACTTGTATTCACGGGGGCCGCTGGAAATTAGAAAACATCTCTTGTCTTCATCGAGGCTTGTATGGGATTAACGGAAATAGTTCTGCGATTGCCCCCCCCCCCCCCGAGCGCGGTACTATACAAGATGGGTCCTAGGATTTTAACTGATACCGTGTCCCGCTGCGAACTCCATGAAAAAAATGAATGGAGATGCTGCCTTTTTTGTTTCATTAGCGGAATATCGTTACCCTGCCCACCCGGTGCCACCAGGCGGGCATACCAGTGCTGCGCCGTATTAGAGAAGTGAGCTAAATCTGCGGCTGTTGCGAATAAGTTATCCGAAAACAAAGTCAGATCGAGAAAACCCACAAGTTTAAGGCATAGTGTGCTTCTGAACAGGCAATCGCTCTGTGCTGAGACACCCAAACTCTCTCCCTGATGCCACAATCTTAAGATCCACCCGCTTCTATGCGCTCGACTGCTCATCGTCACCACGGTTTAGGTACCGGTATCCAGAACATGCCGAGAAGAAGTGGGGGGTAGTGGGCACGACAATCGAGTGGATTGTCCCACTGCCCCGGCTGGTGATCGGGCACGGTTGATAATCTTGGGCGCACTGTAGCCTGGAGGAATGCCTTGCATCAAGGGTTACATATCAGAGCTCACCCCTCATGCGGCCGCGAATATCCGTCGGAGGCGCCTTCAGGTACTCAATTAGTTATCATACGTGCACAACCAGAATTTGGCCAGAGAGGTGCTGGGACGAACTCTGGCCAGTCACTGAGATACTTCTCTGAGACGCTACTTTGAACCAGCCAATGAAACTACCGGACATTCTCAACCAAAGTACCAACGACGAAACTCGGCGGGTGACGAACAGGGATCAGTGACAGGTGATTTTTAGTTACCCTGCCTTGGCTGTTTCCTTTTTTGCCTACCAAAAACCCTGGTTTCCTCACCAGCGCGCTTTCATCGTGGGTACAGTTAGGAATGCACTTGTAGGTGCATCCAATCCGTCCAAATCAGTTGGTTGGCTTTGATAACCCCGAGGCTCAGGAGGGATTTCTCTGTTCCAATCATCGGCAATCTTCCGTCGTGCAGCTTTCGAGATGATAGCGTATGGGTTCGTCAGATAATCATCTGTGCACCAACCTGGAGGTTCCTATGATATCGCACACGGTGACACGCCACTGATGATAGCATGTTCTGGTGCTGGTAGAAGAGGCAAATTTCGGCCAAGTTTATGCCCAGTGAGCTCTCTTTGTATCACTCGTATGCGATTGGGCGGCGGAGAAGCCGGATATCGCATTCATGGTAAGAGTAATAGACACTGTATCACCAGCGCGGAAGATTTCGTAGGCCCACCACAGCCGGGGCTGTAATAGTCATATGGATTAACGTTTTGCCGGTTAACGCCGTAAAATTGCCAGCGTCGCTATGTGGATAATGGCAGTTAGCCTTAAGTTAGACGAGCTACAAAATGACCCTCCCCGACCTTACTTTTTAATAAGAGGTTGCTCTGATCAAAGGGGTTTCAAACCAGTAATCACGAACCATTTACTAGTTCATGAGCTGTGATGTCCGGGTCACGCTCATTTGCCCAATGGCGTACCCCTCCCTGTCAATCCATTGCTGGAAAATAGGGATATCCAGGTCCTATCACTGATACCAGTGATAGCCCCACTCCTCTAGAGAGTCTTGCTTGACAAAATCCTGTATCCCCCCTTTCGCCTCTAATGCAAATGATCATCCCCCGAGATCGGCCTCGGGGAGTACCGGTACTGTAAGCCCGAAGTTGTAAAATTCATCCCTGGTCGGATAAGCCTCGTACCAGAATAGATGGAAGTGATGATTAGGGACCGTTGAGGCTGGTCATAAAGCTTGGAGTTGTAAAGGAGGTGGTTAGGGAGGATGAGGGAAAGGATACCTATTTCCCAGACTCTAAATGGCAGCCTTGCCCTCCATCCCGACAATGGTATCATAATGCCTATCTAGCGTTAGTCAATCACTCCAAAGAAAGCGATGTTTTCTTTGTTTTTTCCCCGGCAAAACGTAAGGCAGCAGCGGAGCCTTTTATACCCCTCCCTCCCTTCACTGGATAGTTTATCGGTATCCGTGGTGTCCGCCCATCCTACTCCATTAGCAGAAATGAGGTACCGCAGCTCTATGGTTTCTTTTTCTTTTTCACTTATTAAAAGCAAACAGGATTTTTCCGGCGGGGTACCTCATTTGCCGGCATCCTCCTTATGGATATGATGGCAAATGGTCAATATATCATATGACGGTGGGATAACTTTGTAGTGGGCACTTTTCTCGCCTTCTTGTGGGTATAGTTTCACCCTCTCTAGGCAGATAAGTTGGCACCAACAAGGTGTCATGCCGGCGTTATGAGCGCAATTGCACCACAGAAGCAGCGGATATAAACTCTCCGGAACGAAAAGGTAGGGTCAGGGTTCATCTAAATTTCGTTTAGGCATATATATCTGAACAGCACCAATTTATATGATTGGGTGAGTATTATCGGTTTGGATGTAAGAAGAAAAGGTCACTGTGGGAGCCCCGAACATCCAACATCTCACGTATTTCATTGCAATGAGCTCCCGCTCAATGTAAGTTGGTAAAGGCTAGAGGGTATTAAGATGAGGATCTAGGCTCATTCCCATAGCCGCAGCCACTAACCGCTCCCATTGAAGTTAAATCTTTGTCGTACGGGTACATGAATAGTATCCAACCGGGTTCTATTGAGCTCCTTAAGTGTACCATCAGGAAGAAGCATGGCCTAAAAGTGGAGGAGCTTCTATGTTTGGGTCCGGCACACGACTAAAAACATCCGCGTCATCACCGCCAGAGCACCCCCTATCCAGAATACAGCTGGGCTGCTCGTATATACACCTGTACCACATCCCTCAACTCTATTCCCCAACACCCCTCCTACCTCTCTCCGCCCCAGCCCTGCCGTGCTCTTATCATCCTTAGCTTTCCTTTTGGCTTCGGACAGAAATAACCACATGAGTGCGCTAAATGGGAGCTGTTCCAGGGACAAGAACCCCTCTAATCCTTACACTAAATTCAGAATCAAAACACGAGTGATCCCCGATGATACCGAACTACTCCGGGACCAGCAACGGCTGCAGTTGCGCCAATTCACCAGTATCCGGTACGAAGTACCGGCACCTGAGCATGGGGTTCAGAAATTTATGTGGAAATTATATGTGCGGATCGTCAGACTAACTTAAATACAGACCAAAATACCCTGGTAGACGAAACCGCGAGCCAGTCGCAAGTAGCTTGTGGCTTCGTCTACCTCATACCGGATACCTGCAAGCTGGGAACCTGAATTCGGTGCGGCGGTTGGCACAAGCACCACTTCTAAGTGCTCTTCTGAAGATGTATTCCTCTAGCGAAGGGGGGCGGGGGGGTGGCTGCACCATTCAATTGTACGCCCTCGGGAATCGGAAACTAATCGGCATGCTTGTCAGGAGGGCGGAAGGTATGTTTCCATCTGCTCTCTATCTATCTCTTCGAGCTGACGTGGGTCTAGTAACATAGTACGACGGCGAGAAAGGTGTGAAACTGGTATTGGGGTGATTGCCCGAGCAATTTAGACCGTGCATGGGACTAGCGGGGTACATATCCGTTGGAGAGATAGAGGAAGAGATACTTCGCGATACTAGGGCCGGATGGGAGGTTGTCTAGTTATGAAGGAGGGGGGCATTTTGTGGTGCTATAAGTTTCCGCCAGAATCCGTGGCAAATGCTTACACTCTACTTACGATATGGAGGAGTATATCAGGGAATCGTCCCATCTGCTGTACCGGTCCGTCCAGCGGGGGAGCCATTTCTGGACCTCCAGTGTGTTGGAAAAGCTGCTCGGCATGTTGGTTTCTTTTATTTCGTCAAAGCACGGAGGTTAAGAAAGATGTTTCATTGACGGATGGATAGGACAATGGAAAGCATGAAGGCTACGGAAATGGAGGAAGTTTTCTTTTGTCATACATTTCTTTTGTTCAGGGATAACAGAGTGTTTATTTCATTTGTTTCTTTGAAGGATAAACAAGGCGATAAGGAGGCATTTGCGGAAAGAAGTGGAAATGTGTGGTGATGGTTGGAAGACTGAGAATGGTGTTTTGTTTTCCATATATACTCCTGTCATTACCGTCAGTTTAGCAAGCAACCCATGTACGACGAATATACTTCTAGTTGCACTCTATCATTATCCTCTCTCCCACTATTGCTCTCTCGGTGCCGTATTTGCTCTTATTTCGTTTACAGTGCGCAGTGAGAAGTCCCCGTCATCTCTTATCACTCGTGGATTCATATCAAATCTGAAGCTATCGATATGATACCTCCATACTCTTGCACTGTTGACGCAGTTTATCCCGGCATAGCCCCCTGGAGGGCTTGTGAATGTCGTTGCCCTCGCCTTTTCTTTCTTAGCCTTAACCTCCCGTCTAACCTATAGCCGGTTTGGACCGCGAGCTCCAAGGTTCTCGTTCTTATGCCCATGAATATTATGCAGCTAGTCTATCTCTTTCTACCCTCCTATGACCCACAACTTATGTTGTTAGTTGCACTTTCCCTTTTTCTATGAAATCTAAATCTTTATGTTAGGCTCAGCAGTGCTTCCGATCCTCCAATTCGTTGGTCCACAGTTGCTTCAGCCTGACGGGGTGCTATTCCGTGGGAAGTATGATAGCAGGTCCGAGACATGAACCCTTGCCCTCGCTCAGCTCACGGATGGGTAGTTGTGATCCTGTTGCCTTTTTACACCTGCCAAGGTCAGAGGCCTCTAATATAAAATCAGCATCTGAATAGGCTTCACCAAGCGTTTGGAGCAAGCAAAAAAGAAGGCCCGAAGTAGATTAGAGCGTTTGATTGCGGGAGAGGAGAGACCGGAAGATGAAATGAATGAATGAAAGCGGAGAGAGAGAGAGAGAGAGTCTAGAATTCGTTTTCCCGCATCCCTCATTTCAGTGGCCTTCACTGCTGTCCGGTTGATCCGCGCGAAGTAGACGTCGGTGATACTACTTGGAGCCTCTCCTTCTTCTGCTCCTTCGGCCTCTAAGTAAGTACTGAAAACAAGAGGCCAGGTTGGTAGGTCCACTTTCTGGAAAACAAGAAATAGAAACCGAGCCGAGCACTACAGAAGATGAATCCCCCAGATGAAAGCAAAACTCACAGGCCATAATCGATTCAATTCATGGGGAGCCAGATACCAATTTACCAAAGTCTGCAAGCACAACAATGAAAGACTCAGAAAAAAGCTCCAGCGTAAAGAAATGTCCAACCCGTCCTGGCTATCCAACTGATGTCCCTCAGTGATGCCGAAATCCTCTTCTGAAACTGCTCCTATCGTTTCTCCGATCCTTCCGTCCTCTCCGATCCCCATTCCGATAATATGCTGCAAAAAATACCAACTAAAGGAAGCCAGATTTTATCCCCTCTCCCCCCCTCTTCCGCAACACCAACTATGATACCACGCCGCCTCTTGTTACAGATATAGTTCAGGGATTTGACGACAATCTTTTGTCATTGACCACACACACACACGTTCCACCGGGGGTGTCGCGCAGCACCCCCCGTCAAAATGAGAATTATCGGAAGGATGAAAATTAGGAGCAAATGACTTGCTTGGAGTGGAAGTAAGTGGGATTGATAGAGGCACGAATTTGTCCAATTGCTAAATGCTCTTGTCTGGTATGGAGAAATGGAAATGGAAATGATGAGGATGCTAGGAGGATACAAGGAGGGGGGGGCCAAGCGGGAGAGCTGGCCGCTTAAATACTAGATCTAAGCCACTGTGTACGCGGAAGGTCATACAGAAAAGCAAACAGGCCGAGTGGTGGTCGCCATTATCATATGCAGGATGCGCTACCGAGACTAGACACCGCAAGGAACGGCCTAAACCAATTCTAACGCAACCCAGTAACTAAAATTCATATATACAACTCCCCGCCGGAGCCTACTTCTTCGCCTCTTCGAAGGGATATCTGTACTCAACAGCCTTCTCAAATGGTTGCTCCATTCCAATAGCCCTCTCGCGATCCCATGGCCTAACTCTCCGTTGAATGATCTTGACATTCGGAAGGGTGGGGAGCTTAGTTTCGGTAGTTAGGATGTCGAAGAGTTTTGTCGGTGGAGGTTTAGCGACTAGGTGGGTCACTATTATCCATTAGCTATTGCGTGAAAGATCGGGGGGGGAGAGCGAGATGGGGAGGAGAACAAAGATCGGCCACTGTTTTTGTCCGAGTGATATCCGGATCCGCAATCCTTATACCGGTGAGTTGGTAGACCCTTTTGTAGACCTACGCTCGGTCAACACAGCCCTTTCAAAAGCCAGAGAAGGCCAGTACTGCAAACTTAATATCATCCCCACGAAATCCTAGCTCCACCCACCCCTTTCCATCCAATCCCTCCTGCAACCACTCTCCCATAACACCCTCCCCCTCCCCCTCCTCCCCTTCAACCCTAGTACTCATCTTCAAAATCTCCCCTTCAACACTCTCATCACCATAATGGAACACCGCCTCTCCATTCTGTCTAACTTCAATGCGCACACGAGGCGTAAACCCTTCTTCCGCAACACTCCCATCCACCGCTGGAGTATCAACGGGCTTTCCGTTCAGCGCGTGCGTGTAAACCTCCACTACGGCACGATGTACAGCAGCATGAATAGCCTCAGTACTCGGTGGTTCGGGAAAATTTGCGAATCTACCCCCCTCCCGTCAGCCCATCCAGACATCGTAATAAGGAAGAAAGAAAGAAAGAGGGAAAGAAAGAGAAATGTGCACATACGTCGGAACATCCCACTCCGTTAATCCAGGCACCAAGCCAACGACCGGTAATGTCCTACCATCGCCCTCTTCAATGTACCCCTCTTCTTTTGTTGGCTCTTCGACTACAGGCACTTGCAGGGCGGGCGGAAGCATGCCGGGGGCGCCGGGGGCCTCATCCGTTCCCCAGATCTTGCGGCGGAGGATTTCTTGCAGAGGCAGGTCGGCCTTTTTAGGAATTGCCGTGGCGAAGCGGCGGGGAGTGGTGGCGGGTGTGGTGGGGTGACAGCATGGGCGTGTAGTCACTGAGCGGGTTATCCGAGGGATTGCTCGTCGCATCGTATTGTATTGTGCTGCTAGGCGGAGTGATAGCTGATAGTGGGATGTCGGGACAAGAGTTGAGGCTCGAGCTAAAAGAACCTTTGTGGTCACGTGATCACGGAAAGCAGTGTGTTTTTATCCCAAAACTGCCCGGAGGTGGTTTATGAGGGACTAAGAAACACGGAAGGAAATGAAAGAATGAATAGTAGTCTGCGGTACTTGTAGTTTGATTAAAAGCAAAACAATGTTCCCGGATATAACCTCAAGTATAGTATCTAATTGACCCCACGCATGCCATCCGATTGCAAACGCCGCCGAACCACGAGAATAAAGTAAAGAACATGGACATGATAATTATTTGGATGAGAGATGATCATTCACTCAAGTCCTGGAGCAACTCCACCATCCGGCGCTTTCGATCCAGCATCTCGGGACTTGCTGAATTTGGATGACAAAAGAATGGAATCCCCATCGAGCCGAATTCCCTCGTCATGTGGGCTACCATCTGCTCGCTGCGAGTATAGACTTTTCTGTCGAATACGGCGAGTTCTTCGGCCTCGCTCTCGGCGGTCTGCGATGCTCGCATTAGCCGCTGGCATACCGAGTAGGGGGGGGTTTTTTTTTGTTAATTCCGCGGTTTATTTGTAGCTAGCTACAGGAAAATCCATGGCATGTAACCTAGGTTATGGCCTAGGCATACCGGGTAGGGGGAGGGCAAGATATTGTACTTACTGGCTGGACTATGGCCTGCTGAGCAAGCGGAAAAGTTCCGAGTTTGCGTCTGGGAGGACAGGTCAGTAGGGGTTTTCTAGCAGATAGGGTAGTGGGAAGGTGAGTAAGGAAGGGGGCTCACAGGACGTCTTCAACCTTCTTCCCACTCTCCTTGCGTGCTTTATGCTTGTTGACTATTTCCTCTCTGGCATGGAACCTGCACGCGGTTAATAGAAATACCTACGATTGGCCCTCCGTCAAAGCTACACACCATGCCTTCTCATGCTCGTGTTGAGAATTGATCATCTGTAATCACCATCCATCAGCCCCTGCCTTTGTCTGTCCGTCTATAACCACCCATATCTCCCCCACTCCAATGTATCCCACCTTTTTAATGCCAGTCATTATAGCCTCATTCTTATACAATTCCCTCATAACATACTTCAAGGCCGCATTCCACTCCTCAATCCTACTCGGATCAAGAACTTCTTCAGGGACATGAACGGACGGGGGAGGATAGGTCTGTCTCGGGTCCGGTGTAATCGCTGGAGGGGGGCTATACGAATCATCATCTTCATCACTACGGACCGGAGGCAGTGGTTGTGGTGCGGCCTGTGTAGATTCTGCTAGGATCTGGAGGATTCTTGTGAGGTCGTCGTTGACTGCCATTAAACTTATCTACCGTACTCAGATGAATTTATCGTTGGGTAACAGGAGGAAGAGGAGAAAAAGCAACAGGGTATAATATCGCTACTGAAGAGTTTTTTCCTGCCCACGTTTTGTTTTCTTTCCCCCAATTGTACGACTTTCAAGGTTGTAACTAAGCTTTATACTTCCTGGAGGGGATATCTAGAAAGACGCGGTTGCACACGGTAGAGGGAGAAGAGGGGGGGGGGGTTGAGGTTGGGTTGAGGTTGGTTGAGTTGGGAAGACGCGACCCTCTTTTTAGCCCACTGCACTGCACAGTGCTGGGGGGAAAGGATAGGGTTATTGTGAGAAAGGCCGGCCAGAATTTTGGAAGGGAATAGAAAGGGAGATGTCAAACTCGGAAGAGAAAATTCTCCGCGGCGCAGAGGGAAGGGAAAGAAACTAAAAACGAAAAATGGTCTGGAACAGCAAACCCGAAAGAAAGGGAAAATAGCCATTTCTTTTTTCCCGTTTTGACCGACATCATCTCCACCTCCCCATCACCCCATCACCACCGCCGCCAATCCAGTAAGAGCCCTCCCAAACCAGAGTACTAGTTACAATCAACGAAAAGAGAACCACAACGACGGCGACGACGACGACAACATCCACCCTTCACTCACTACAATATTTCCTTCCACTCCCCCCTCCTTTTCCCTTTTTGTACACCATGGTTCCCCCTCCCCGTTCGGTCGCGGATGCTACCCGCTTCACGCCCACCGGCCCCCACGCTTTCACCCGAACATCAATGCCCGTCGCAGCCACAGCAACTGCCGTAGAAACGCCGCAGCAACGGACCGCCCGTCTCCGTGAGGCGGCGAGGAGAGCAAAGTTGGATCAGATCAGCACGGTCGATAAGATTATTGTCCGGGGGAGAGTGTGGGCAGATAAAGCTCATAGGGTTGTGGCCAAGAGCCTGATCGGTGCTACCAGTCTGTTTCTCCCTCTCTTCCTCAATCAGATGAATGGATGTGGCCGGGAGGGTGATGCGTAGTGGAAGATAGTGATTGACCATGCTATCTATCACTTCTAGTACTCTGCGGAGGATTTACGATATTCGCTAGTATCGACATGATCATGTATGCCAGGAGGAAGAAGCGAGCATATGTATATCTTCCTCTCCACACCTCTCCCTCCCCTCTTCCACGACTCTCTATCAAACTGACTAGTATTGCAGCTCGAAGAACAAAAAGCCCTCAAAGCCGCTGATGCTGCTGCAACTCCAAACAACGAATCCGTAGCCCTTGCGGCAGCCGCTACACCTACCCCCACCACCGCTGCCACTCCCCGTGGCGAATCAAACACGGTAGCGGGTAAGCTAAAGACTTGGGCCTTGAGTGGTCTCACACCCGCAGAGAAGGAGGAAGAATTGCGCAGACAGAGCATGGAATCACAGGTTGTAAAAGATGAAATTCTCAATCGACCTGGCACGAATGACCATGCCAAGGGCGGGAATACCGGAGTGCTGAGCTCGATCACAGGTTGGTGGAGCGGGCGGTGAATAAAGGCAGAAGTTGTATATTCGACGTTGGTGACGTTGGTTCACGGGATCGTGAGCGGGTTTTGCACAAAAATAATTCCCCTCCGATCCAGTGAGTGGCCTGATGAGTTGTGATGGTGGTTGCGCGGAGGCGAGGATCATGCAGCATCTCATACTCAATACTCTGTGTCATCCTGTAGATGTTGGTGTGATCGCTAGCTATCCTTAAGCAGAATTGAGGACAACGATCAGTCTGAAGCTCCCGATTCCATAGTCACAGAACATGAAGAACAACTGTCCTCCCAAAGAAACACATATCCAAACCCATGCAGTAAGAAAGTGCAACAAATTCGGCAAAGCATCACTGAGCCTCACTCGAAATCCGGTTTCACCCGGTCATCATGCACCGCATCAATACCATCACCAGACCAAAACACGACGCGCCGTATGGTAAACGCGTCAACAAACAAACAAACCCCTCCCCTCAGTCCCCTTCCTTTCACTTTCGCGGTCAATTGGAGAAAAGTTGAAATAAAGCACCAATGGATAACGAGTTCACCACTCCAACACCCCCATGACTCTAACGGCCCAACTATGCTCCGACGCCACCCTCAAATTAAAGTTGTCTCAAATGTTTTTCTCCCGCACCCAATATTAAGTTTTAAGTTTCTGGAGTCATCGGATGGGCGGGTGAGGTGGGGTAAAAAAGCAATGCCGCGTATGACAGAGCATAAGGACTTTCCAAAGAGAGTGTCCTTGCACTTTCAATTTGAGCCTTTGACTCATAACGCGGTACTCGTACCGTGGAGGAGGAACTTTGCCAAGGAAGGGGGGGGAAGGGGAGGTGTGGTGAGAATATGCGGAATATGAAGCCGGAGACTGGCGCATCGTTCTTGCTCAGAGACTTGTCCGGAAGCTTCTCGTACCCCTGCATCGCAACGGGTGTCCCATAGCCGATAACCCCCCCAAATAGTAGGAAAGATTACCGTACCGGCACTTTTTTGAGTACGGGTACCCGGGGTTCTCTTACTGTGGTGCACTACCGGACGAACGGGGATACAGGTAGTTTACTAGTGAAATACTTGTAATTTTTCCTATTCCGAATGGAAGGATCCCCCTTAACATTTGCAAGTATATAAGTTATTAGGTAAAGATAAAAATATATCGGTGGTAGACGATTAAGTCATAGGTGCGCTTTTTAAGAGTTACCGTAGGGGCATAAACTATGATGTCGGAGCTCATATTTAGTTTGTTATTCAGTTTCCATTTATATCCAAAATTCTAATTCCTATCAACATAGGAGTATTGCTCGCTCACCGCTGGATTATTATTACTGGGTTGGCTTGTGGATATGACTTGCCATCTGCAGTCCGCCATGCCTTGTGGTTGGATTCATTTCTCACCTTGCCTCTGTGGGCACGGAGTTGAGTTGGCTTGCTGGGTTGGATGGCAAAAGAACTTTCCGGACACGGCTGTAGAGTACTGTACTAGTAGCTACCGCAACTATCGTAGCGAAGGTTGCTGGGATAAGAGTTCTTCTCGAGTGATAGCTTATGAGCTCTATAGATAGGCCTGTATCGCCTGTAGTTTGTAGAGTGTTGACTACTAGTACTCGGGTGAGGGGGGAAATATTGGGACAGCAGGGGGTTGAAGAATTACTCTAATTAGTAGTTATCTTACTTTTTTTTGGTTCTTTGATACCCCTTCCAAGGTATATGCACAGGCCTCTGCTACCCATGCTTGTCCCAATACTTCACCCCTACCCCTAGTACTGGTAGTGAGGATGGTTGTAGTAGTACTGAAGTTGGTGGGTTACTGCATGGTATGATACTCTTGTATCAGAGAATCGCCCTTTCAAAGCCTTTTTCTTTGACGTGCTGCACTCCATTGACCACTGATACACCACACTCAGCAATCAGTCAGTCAACCAATCTACAGTATTAGCTCACATCATCTCTCTCGCACGCTCCTCCCCTCCTTCCTTCTTCTTTCAGCCCGCCCACAAAACAGGGCTTGTCTTGGCACTGACCCCCCTCCCATCCCAGCCCCGTTTCCTGGGTGGCACAACCGAATTCACAATCTCGTATTTGGCCTCTTTGACAGTACTACTTGCAGAGGTGTCCAATCCCTTCCTAACAATAGGATAGCTTAGGCGAAGGCCAAGCCTTTCTCCCTCCTCCTCCTCGTTAAACAAATTTCTATAAAGCTGTCGAGGTCTGCATCTCCCTGCAACAGTAAGAGCCGTTTTTGCTCTTGGATAGATAGTTTATTCCGGCGCTTCGTTGTGCGGGTATCTTACGAAATTTACTACACCACAAGCATGACTGGGAATGGGGATGGTGATGTTGAGCGGAGATCTTGGCAGGGGGAGGAGGAGGAGGAGGGGAGTAAGGGGGGTGGTGATGGTAGTGGGGTGAATATTGAGATTTCTTCTGCCATTGCTACTGCTTCTGGCACCGCAAAGGAAGGGGACGAGACTGCGGATGCGAAAAAAGACGAGGCGGGGGAGGGGAAGGGAGCTGGTGAGAAAAAGAAAGAAGAGAGTGCCGATATGGGGAATTACATCGTTTGTTTCACCTTTTCTCTACGAAAGGATATAATTCAAAAGCTAATCTTTACTTCATAGAGGATTCTCAAATTCGGAGACAAGTATGATGCCGCGCTTATGATTGTCGGCACGGTTACTTCCATTGCGACGGGTGCTGCGTTGTATGTTACTTCTTATCCCTGCCCTAACGCCACGGCGATGACGGTGCCGGAGGTGATAAGTGAGTGACGGAGTATGATGTTAACTTGGGCTCTAGTCCGTTCATGACTGTTATCTTTGGACAATTAACTACGGATATCTCCAATTATTCTAGGCCTGGGTCTACCATTACCAAGGCCAAGTTTATGGATTCTGTTAATAAGATGTGGTTTGTTCACTTCTCCCCTTCATCCCGCCATTGGTCGGGGTTTCAATAGGTAGAAGTTGGGTTGACATTTGGGATGTCATAGCTTGTACTTTGTATACCTGTTTATCGCAAAGTTTTTGACGGGGTATATTTGTATCGTGAGTGGCTTCATACGCCGTGTTCATTGGGAGGGAGAATTTGTGGTTGACAATGAGGATGATACCAGGCATGCTTCCGCCTCTCGGGAACACGTGTCTCCGCGGCTCTACGATTGGCATACCTTACCTCTATATTCCGCCAGGACCTCACCTACTTTGATGCACTGGCATCCAAAGTCCCCGAAACCGACGTGACTCAAAAGATGATGAGCGGGGCCAAAATTGAATCCACCACTGCAAAGGCCGGTACCGCAGGAGCAGTCGCAGTGTCCATCACCACGCACAGTAACACAGTGCAAATGGGCATCTCCGAGAAGGCTTCCACATTCATTCAGGGGGTTGCCATGCTTCTATCGGGTTTTGTCATCAGCTTTGTCGCACATTGGAAGTTGACTCTTGTTACCGCTACTATTCTCCCTGCTAGTATCTTGATTTATGGGATCTCAATCCCGATTGATATCAGACTTGAGAAGGCAGTTATAGCAGCGCATGAGAAGGCTGCGGAACTTGCAGAGGAGGTATTGACTAGCGTGCGCACGGCCAAGAGCTTTAGTGCTGAGAAGAGGCTTGCAGTGAAGTATAAAGATCTTTTGGAAGAGGGGAAGAAGGCTGGGCTCAGAAAGTCGCCCAATTCTGGTATTCAGTATTTTGGGATTTGGTTCGTTATTTTTGCGGGGTGAGTTAGATCTTGCCGAATCACGCTATGGGGGGAGAAGGGAAGGAGGGGAGGCTAATAAGTGGTGGATTGATAGCTACGCAATCTGCTTCTGGTACGGTATAAAATTATTCCAAAGGGGCGAGATTAAGGATCCGGGGACTATTATTACGTGAGTGGGTCATGCTGAGAAGCACTCGAGAGCCAACATTGACTGGTCGGGGATTAGTGTTTTCTTCGCTGTTTTAATCGCGGTCATGTCATTCGGCGCTATCGCCCCACCAATTCAGCTGATGAGCAAAGCCGCTTCGGCCTCAGCTAGTATGTTTGAAGTGATTGACCGCACGCCCTCTATCGACTCCCTTTCTACCGAGGGATTGCAACCGGAAAAGCTCCCATCTGGAGACCTCGAATTCAAGAACGTCAAGTTCGCCTATCCCGGTGGTGGAGAACGGGAGCGAGTTATTGTTCTCGGCGGTGATCCGAATAACGCAGAAGGTGGCGAGGGAATGTCCCTGTCGTTCCCGGAAGGCAAGACTACGGCTATTGTTGGCCGCTCCGGGTCCGGGAAGTCAACCATCGTCGGGCTTATTGAGCGGTGGTATGATCCTGGCATGGGCAGTGTAAGCATCGCGGGTATCGACATCAAGGATTTGAATATTCGCTGGTGGCGTGGTAAAATCGGTCTAGTCATGCAAGAGCCATTCCTATTTAACGAGTCTGTTTTTAAAAACGTAGCCTACGGTCTCACAGGTACGGAATGGGAGCACATCAGCGATGAGGAAAAACTAGTTATGGTTAAGGAAGCCTGTGTTGAAGCGAATGCGGCGTCGTTCATCGAGGAACTGCCAGATACGTACGGGACTAAGGTTGGTGAGCAAGGTATTAAGCTATCTGGTGGCCAGAAGCAGCGTATAGCTATTGCCCGGAGTATCATTTCGAAACCACCGATCCTGATCCTTGACGAGGCTACCAGCGCGATTGATCCTAGGAATGAGAGAATCGTGCAGGAGGCGCTTGATAGGATATCGAAGGGACGTACAACGATTACCATCGCACATCGATTGAGCACTGTGAGGAAGGCGGATAGAATCGTGGTTATTGGCGCAGGGAATGTTCTCGAAGTGGGCACTCATGAGGAGTTGCTGGCTAATCCGGATGGCGCGTATACGCAATTGGTACACGGACAGACGTTACTTATGCAGGAGGCCGGAGGTGCGGATGGAGAGGAGGAGATAGAGGAGGTTGTCAAGGCTGCAGAAGTGGCGAGGGTAGAGACTGCGCAGGGTAGTGTTCTTGAAAGGACCACTACTTGGAGATCTAGACTGAGTGTCGCACGCGGAAAAGCTCCAGTTCGAGATGAGGAAGCGGCACCAGTAGCTGAGAAGGAAAAGGTAAAAGTGATGGGGATATTACGCAGTGTGAGATTGATTGGCTGGGAGCAGCGACATTTATGGCCGATATATCTCATGGGTTTTATTGGGTGTCTTGGTGGTGGTGAGTAATGATTTTTCTGCGGGTTTCCTCACATGAGGGCTAACGCTATTTAGGTGCTGCGGTACCCATACAAGCAATCCTCTTTGGCAAATTTATGGGAGGCTTCGGAGAGCTCCACGATAAAGATAAATTCGTTGAACGCCAGAACCACTGGGCATTGATGTTCTTCGTCCTCGCTCTTGGTGTCGGTGGCGCATATGCACTTATGGGCTCAATGTTCACTTCGATAACCCACCACATAAATGCCTACTACCGTCTCGAGTACTTTGAGAACGTCCTTCGCCAAGGAATCCCATTCTTTGATGCGGAAGGGAATTCAGCAGGAAGCCTGACGGCACAACTAAATACTCATCCAGCAGCGCTTCAGGAACTCTTAGGGCCAAGCACAGGATTGATGCTCATCTCAACAGTAAGCATAATCGGCTGTTGCATCCTTTCCCTCTGCGTTGGTTGGAAGTTGGCACTAGTGTGTATCTGTGCCGCTCTTCCATTCCTATTTTCTGCGGGACTCATTCGTATCCGGATTGAGGTTGGCTTCGCGAAGGATACAGCCGAGGTCTTTGAAGAAAGCGCGCAATTCGCTAGCGAAGCCGTAGGCGCATTCCGCACAGTCTCATCGTTGATCATGGAACAGAGTATACGAAATCGTTATGACGTCCTCCTAAAAGGCCACGTGAGGAAGTCGTTTCGAAGGAGCGCCTTCGCATCGGTGATCTTCTCCGCGAGCGAGAGCATGAATCTCCTGGCTACAGCCCTTTGCTTCTGGTACGGATGCCGGCTCATGGCGGATAAGGAATTGTCGATGTATGAGTTCTTCGTAATCTACATTGCCATCATCCAAGGTGGGGAGAATGCCGGGCAGTTCTTTGGGTTTACAGAGAACATTGCACAAGCCGCCGAGGCCGCAAACCGGATCCTCGGCAAGCGCGAGAGGAATCCTCCGCCACCGGGCAGCCCCATGCCCGAGGGGGATAGTGGCTGTGGGGTGGTGTTCAAAGACGTGAATTTCAAGTATCCGACCCGCGACACTCCCATCTTCCAGAACCTCAATTTGAAAATCCCTGCGGGCTCGTTCGCGGCATTCGTGGGCGCTTCGGGATGCGGGAAGACTACTACTATCTCTTTGCTGGAGCGGTTTTATGATCCCAGTTCGGGCAGGATCGAGGTTGACGGGGAGGACATTACCAAGTTAGATGTGACATCCTACCGCAACTCGGTATCCCTGGTAGCGCAGGAACCAACTCTTTACGCCGGCACGATCGCGGAGAACGTGCGCCTAGGTGCAACCACCACCTCCCCTCCCCCCACCGACGAAGAGATAATCCAAGCCTGCAAAGACGCATACATCCACGAGTTTATAGTGTCCCTACCGGATGGGTATCAAACCATTGTGGGTGCTAAGGGAATGGGACTCTCAGGTGGCCAGAAGCAGCGCGTGGCCATCGCTCGCGCGCTTGTGCGCAAACCCAGGATGTTGTTGCTCGACGAGGCGACGGCCAGCCTTGATAGCGAGAGTGAGCGCTTCGTACAAAAGGCCTTTGACCGCGCGCGGGTTGGAAGGACGGTTGTTGCTGTTGCTCATAGATTGAGCACTGTGCAGGCCGCCGATGTGATTTTTGTATTTGACGAGGGGAGGGTGGTGGAGTCGGGCACGCACGGGGAGTTGGTTAAGGCCCGTGGAGTTTATTATCAAATGGTATGTTCTTTTCCTCGCTTGATTGGACCTGGAAATGCTAACAATTGGGTGCAGTGCCAAGCTCAAGCGTTGGATAAGTAGCGCTTTGCGCCCCCATTTCATCATTATTTATTATTATTATTATTGTAATTTTGCGGTTCGATTCGGTGGGCATTTCTTTGTCTTTGGCTTGCGCTGTTGGGTACTCTTCGGCGGCTTATCCCCTCTCGATTCCGTCCCGCTTTACACTCCCACCACTCATATTTCTCCCCTCCTCACCGCTTCTCTTCTCCATAAATTTCCCCCTCCCCTCTGCTCACAACATCTCTCCACTATACTGTAGTTTATATTGGCGCCAGGGTAATAGATCTTTTTTCCGTTTTTTCCGTTTTTTCCGTTTTTTCCGATCTCATTACATTTGTATTAGTAATGGTTGCCCCAACCAGCATCCTGAATATTATTATTATATTATCTACTAGCAATTATTACTTTTATAGTTCGCCCGCGCAAAGCTCCCTCACATATATCACAATTTCTCACTCGGCCCGATCACTTCTCTCTCTCCTTGGTGGGCCTACAAGACTTGTGATGCTTGACTGGAAGGTCGGACGATACCCTGATCATCCCGAATGGTAGCCATCCGCAGCGACTTGTGAGATTCTTCCTCCACGATGCGGTAATCGTGTATTGGTGCGGGTGTGATGATAACCTTTCCGGCTGCCCTGCCGAGTGCCCCGCGCCCGAAAACGCCTTCCTTCCGCTCTTGTAATTGACTGGTTCTCGCTATACTAGTACTGCTGCTATGATACGACGATTTTCATCATGGTGACTGGTGGAAAGCGGTTCCTGGGAGAGGGATAGTGGTGGTGGTGGTGGTGGTGGTGGTGGTGGTAAGGTCTGTAGGCATTTTGAAGAAGAGAAAAAGGAGGATAGTTTTCGTCTGCGTTCCTCACCTTTTCTTGTGCTAGCTCCGGATCTCGTCTTAGTATCGTGCTTAATGGGAACGTGCACAGGTTGTTGGCCGTGATCGGATACACCCAAATAAAAGCTTGGGGGGCGGGCTTTTCCTTCCTCAGTTTGTCTGATCTCGTTCGGTGGGTATTTACGTTGCTGGAGTGGGGAATCTGTGCCAGGATAGATACTGTATACTAGTACCACCTCCTCATCTTCTCTCCAGGGGAAGTTCGTGATCAGTCCGGGCTACTCGAGTACTCTATCATACAAAAGCCATGGGGTCGCAAGTCGTGGATTATGTTTTTTTTTTAAATCTCTTTTTATTACTCTCCTTCCCGTGGAGGGGAACAGGAGTCCTAAGGCCAGAAATGAAATTTATAGCAGGATTTGATACACAGTATAGACCTATAGATTTTGGTGTCCGTGTCCGTCGACATATGATACAATATCTTAGAGACATACTCGGGCGCAAATTAAAAGATTTCGGAAAGAGTGACAACAAATAGTTGCCCGCCACTAGCAAGACGACGTTTTCATAGGAACCATGATAAATGTCAGCATTGGTAGTTCTGAAATCAACCATTATGAACCTCAATTTCTTCAACCATCTCGGGGGGTTTTTTTTTCGGAGACTTGCCTGAATTTTTTTGTCATTCACAAGAGAGGAGTAACTGTGAAAAATATTGGGTTGGATCGAATAGTCGTCCATGATATCGTGGTCGGACATCATACTCGTGCCCGTAAAGGCTGCCATGGAAAGGTTCTTATCAGTGGCGGGGAAACGGGATTGGTCGTCACTCTTTGCGAATCTTCGATTTGCGTCCGAGTACTGTGCAGTATATACTCGAGTACCAATGCCCATACTCCTGGATGCGGAGAATATTAATATTTCCGACAAGCCTCGGTGATGACCGGCCTGCGCAAGGGCCTTCGAGCGCAGAGGTGCTCGTAGGGAGAGTTAGAGAGGTGGAATTCCACTCGGAGAAGGGCGAGAGGCCGGTTTTTTTCCTTTCTTTTTCGGGCGATCCCCCCTAGTTATCCAAAGAGAAGAGTTCTGGAGCTCTTTTAGCGTGGGGTTCTTGTTCTAGTTGTTGCGGTAGATGGAATGGGTGCGGTGGCAGGGGGGATGATTGAGTGTGGGCTTCTCGGGGAAGCCGAGAGGACTCGAGGTAGTATGTATGATATGGGGCTGCGACGGTGTGCCTGATTGGAGAGATCGTTGATGAGTACTCGAGTAGATTGGTGGTGGATGGTGGAATGGGGGTAGCTGGTAGACTATGAATACCGGCCTTGCTATCGGGGTGCCGGGACTTTAGGAATTTTGTAAGCAAAAAAGTATCCTGCGTCTGATGCATGGGCACTGTGTTCTGGCCGGGGCCCCACTGGATAGCTATAGATCTCCTGTATTTGGTGTGCTGGTGCGGCATAGCAACCGTCCTGTTTAATCTTTGGATGCGGGGAATCCAGCCTTGCATCCTCTGCATTCTGTCCTCAAGCAGCGGGCTGCTGTGTTCCCTTGTGTTCTGTGCGTCCTGAGTTGCAACCTGACATGGTGCTTCATTCGGTATATAAATGCCCTTGACAATGATATTGCCCTACAGATCATATTACAAGCGAAGTGCACTTGCGAAAAATATTCATTGTGTGTTGTACAGTTGTATCGGCAAAGTAATTCTACCCCTCTGCGGCAACAGCGCAACACAACTGCACTCACTTCACATCTTCCATTATGATACGACTACATATGCGAGGAGTAAAAAGATACTTGAATCATAGAATATATATCCGGTATAAGCACACTGAGATCGGAAAGAGTCTAATAGCTAAGTGTATCGGTATCTGCATGGCTGCTGTTTGAGAAGTGTAATTTTTAATGTACAGCGAAGAAGGCGGTATTAATAATGCAAGGAAGCAAAAGTGCATGACTGAGATCACTGGGCCAAATGGAGTCTTGGTGCAGGCTGTTATTATTACTAGATCTCATCAGGTATTATGCAATATTATCAAAAAAGTGAATATTGATTATAGCAAAACTATGATTGATAAAATTAGATTAAAAGCTGATTTTAAGCTTTTAATATTCAAAAAAAAAGGATTTTTGAATAAAGAAAAAGAAGAAAAGGGGAAAAGTATTTGCTAGAAAAAGGAGTAAATAGAAAGGAATATGGAATTGAGTTGATTATATGAATAAAGTCACTATTATTGATGATTTAAATTTTACAACAAGAGAGGTCAGAGTTATAACTAGTTAAGAGCCAGAAGAGGGATCAAACTTGAAACCTGGTATTAGGCTTAGAAGGAGTAGCATTGATCTATATGCTTTGGTGATCAAAGAGTGAAGAACCAAGTTGATTCTTGAGAGAAAGAGGAACAGGGAGAAAAGTATCAGCAAAAAAAACACAAGCCTAGCATTAATTTATATAAATAAGGAGCTGAGTTTTTTAGTCCTATCTTATGCTTTTTAAAGAAAGACTGGATAGACTTTCTAACATAATCTACCTTGCTACAGACAATACTTTTTTGCATAGTAGTGAGGAAAGTAGAAAAATAGAGGTAGATGAAGAATCTATCTTGGCTACTCAACTCACCAGATGTCTATCTGGTGCTGGTGAATTATCTGAAGGAGTGAAGAAGGGGTAAAACTTAATTCTCTGAGCAAGATTGAATGAGTGGATAGATACAAATGGAGGCCATACAAGATGGTAATAATGTTTTTATATTATTTACTAGCTATAATATTACAATTTCCTTAGTTGATTATCTAATTTTTAAAATTTTAAATTTAATTTTAAATTTCTATAGTGTTAGGTTGTGGTAGTCCCGTTGTACTAGTAGTGCGAGGGTGGGAAGCGAGTGCGTAGTGACTTAGAGCTAGCCACACCCCAGTCTACCAGCGTCTCGGTAACCAAGAGGTGGCCAGCAGGAGGACAGTCCAGTATGTAATAGTCTACCAACCGAATACTTGCGAGCTACAAGTGTCCATAGTGGACAGGTCTTCGCCGGCTCAAAGTATGATTCTATTGCGCACAGGCATTCCACCAGATCTTTTTTTGCTCTTTTTTTTCTTTTTGGCTGATGACTTACAGCCTTACCATCCTTCTGGCTGGGGGAGTGGCAGGCAGTTTCTACTACCCCTTTTTTGAGCCCGTGCTAGCTTTGGGGTTCAAAATCGTGGACTTCAGCTTGGCGGTAGGCTTTACTGGCCCCTTCTCCACTTCAACCTTCACTTTAGCCTCCACAGCGATGCGGCTCTTGAATTACCCCCTTGCGCTTTGGTAGCTGGGGCGGCCACACAGTCCCCCCCTCATGCACGGCAGAGCGAACAACGAGCTCATACTCTGCGACCTTCAGCACCGAGTCGTGCCTGTGCTCCGGCTGGGGGAGTCGGGGTATCTAGTGTGGAGTCTTCGTAGGGCTTTCGTGAGTTTATCGTTGGTGGTGGGTTTCTTATACATGTGGGTAAGGGCGTGGGTTTGTCGCAATGCTTAAGTGTTCTGGGGACGCGCTATGAGTTGATAGTAGAGCCGGAATCAAAGCCCCATACGGGAGCCCTGTAGTAGTAGTGGTAGTGGTAGTATTAATAGTAGCGATCGCAGTAGTAATCTTATTCTTCTCCCCTTTCTCCTTGCTTGGCCATCGAGCTTGACGGAGATGTCTGAGACCGCATTCAGGTCCTCCGCCATTATTGTGATGCCTCTATGAATGGGGTCCATGGTTCGCCTGGTGGATATGGTGGTCTGATCCGGGGTAGGTGGGCATTGCTCCAGAGAAAACTATAAGGGTTTCGGTGCTTTCCTCAGAGTAATGATGTTTGAGGTATCGGTGGCCATGCTCGATAGTTGGTATTGGGGGATTGAGGTGAAGAATCGAAATCATGGCCTTTTTTTCTTGCTTCTCTTTGGTCGAGGAGATAGATATTTGGTGGGACTCGTGGATGTGGATGAAGGGGAAGGAGGAGCGGGAGGAGATAATCCTCTCTGGCACAGCAAATTTCGTCGGAGGACGAATTCAACCAGGCTCTGGGGATGTTGGGATAGCAGATAGCGAATAAAGCCTGTACTTGAGGGCTTAAGTCGCCCATTGCACCACGACACTTAGCAGTGCGACGGCCCATATTCTTATTGTGCGCCGCTCGGGGTGTCTCGTCCTTGCTATTTGCTATTTGGCGCTATGAGACTCGATGTGTACGAACGAGAGTGGAAGCATCTGACGAGGAGCCCCCCCAAGCCCTATTGTGATTCACTGTTTTCTTAACACTGTTTTGGTCAGTCCTTTCCCTACGTATCTTACAGGAAAAGCAAGGACGCCGGGAGAGGAACAGGGGGAAGAAGGCAGATTGGAACTTTGGGGGTTTGTTTCTTGGAAAGCCTCTAGCACCCAAGATGGAAATTTCCCTTCGAACCTTCCTGGTATCTGCCCCCTGATGACATTTATTTTTCTAGCACACCGGCCACGTAGGGTTGCTGCTGGTAATTGCATTTTGCTGTCATTTGGTGCTGTTGACACCTGTCCTTACTGACAGTATTTTCCCGGAAAAGGTCAAATCCGATAGGAACTGTTGTTGCTGGTAGGGGGCTTGGGGTTAGTTGAGTACAGTATTGAAATAGCTGTAATAAATCCTAGGTTTCTGCGGGATTTTTTTTCCCAGAATTTCATTGCTGGACAACGACTCCCCGGGGTTGGAGGAGTGTAAGACTTGGGGGGGGGGGGTTGTTAGGACATTTCCTTTCTGATAAGGCAAG
>Ga0307509_10003350_pt1 | contig 24441 bp, 19 predicted proteins | sample 10_EM_MG_FD_202245 | JGI IMG/M metagenome (GOLD analysis project Ga0307509, IMG submission 202245) | Populus trichocarpa ectomycorrhiza microbial communities from riparian zone in the Pacific Northwest, United States - 10_EM | ecosystem: Host-associated > Plants > Roots > Unclassified | place... | reverse complement strand
TTCCTTTGGGCCGGATGGTCACTGGTTTTACTTGACGTATCCCTCCATTATCATTTGTAATAATTTGATGAATACGAGCCTCCTCACTATTTCGGAGTTACTACGGTACCGAGGAGCAACTGGCAGGGCTTACCTCAAAACGCTCGCAACTTGCATGTCGTAAATCACCCATCGCTCCGCTTGTCTGTGGTGGCTATGTCTTGTGAAGACCAGCTTAAGGTCCACATATACAGCGACCCAGGTTTGGCGAAGCACGGATAGCGGATAGCCACGGGCGAGGGGTGTCTAAATTCGTTCCAAGATTTTCGTGAGGGAGAGTTCCGCAAATGGTTTTGGCAAATCATTGGAGCACTTTTATTCAAGATTGTGCGACTTCACATTGACCCTGCTGCCCATTGAGACTGGCCGGAAATTTCGTAAGGAGGGACAAGGCCGCTAAAATGTCCTTGGTACGTTTCCGGAATCACTACCACTGAAGTACATCCCAATGGCAAGATGTAATGGTTATTATTATGATCTCCACAACATCGAATTCTCAATTTTAAGTACGAGGGTATCAACTCGCTTGTCACAAACAATAAAACACCAAATTTTGCACTGTCCAGGAACCAAGCATTCGTAACCCCTCAAGAGCCTGATCACCCTGCGGATGAAAAATCTTCAGACTGCCTTTGTACGAAAAAGAAACCCGTCAAGCGTTCACACGAATTCAAAATCCTCCCACTACACATCTAACACAGTTCAAGGTTCAACATAAACTTGGCGGCGGGAGGAAACCATATATGTACAGTACATGCCAAGTTGGGCCCTGGATCAACGTTCATCCAGTACGAGTAAAACCCCTAGTTGGGTTAAAGGACAAGGTTCAAGTTGGGTTATTCAAAACTTGAAGGGTAACATAAGCGGCGTCATACAAGGTTGGGCGATCTACATTGAGGCCTAGGCTTTGAATTGAGTTCAATTGGGAAATGCCATGATAAATCCGCCGGTGAATGAAGAACGATATTTTTGCACTAGACGTTGATTGCAGCTCTATAGATCTAGAAGCACGTCGAAAGTGTTGATATGCCAGCACATGGACAAGTAGGTTTGACGGAGGGCCCGAATATTCGAATCACATTGCGAATTGCGATCAAACTTGAGGCAATCCAATTGAGCAGGCCCTGGAATTGGAGTACAAATATTTAAGGCAAGTTACAAGTCGGGCGCGGGCACACTTGAGCAATCCAGAAAGACCAAAGTGTAAAACACACGACAAGACATTGGTGAAGCAACACATGGTATCGTTAGACAATCACGGCGTATTAAGTTATGTGACACCGGATATTCGTGGAAGCAAAAAAAAAATATCAGGGAGAGTTATTGCATCTAAAAGCAAAAAAGGGATGAAAAATAAGTATATACATGGGGTTACAGCAGGACAACATTGTCCAATTTCGTGGAGCAAAACGGCCACTGGACAAAAGGAGAGAGATGAGATAAAAGCAAGATAAACGGCTACCACAGGGTCATAAACGACAAGTAATTGTCGGACCTCGATTTGATTTGATTTCATTCGATTTGGACCATCCGCAGGACGAACCACCAATGCGGTTTTTGGGAAGATGCCGCGGAAAAAGCGAGACAACGAGGAGCAAGAGAGGGAGAAGAGGCTGGGAAGGAAGGGGGTAAAGAACGTGGGGGAGGAGGATTCGCTTTAGAAGATGCGAAAGGAAAGACGTCGAATGGGGAATCGGGGGATCCAATACATGGGGCAACCCCGTCAATCGGACATAAGCGGGCCGAAGGTGGCACATGGGCGAAGGTAGTACAGGTGTGGTGAGAACGCCGGGACTAATCGGGGAGCGTGAGGGGAAAGAGTGGACGATAGAAGATAACGTTATCCGCGAAAAGAACAAAGTCTTTTAACGAGTCGAATGCGATGGGAGAGTGGTGGTGTTCGCGGATGCAGAGGATAAGGAATTATGATACATACAACAAATGATGAAAGAGGAAATCCGGTGGGAGGGAACGGGTATCCTGGGCGAGCAATCGTGCTATTCGGCGTAATTTTAAGAACCGATTCATTGAAAATTTAGCCCCAGAAGATTAGGTGGCATATTGTGGGATGGCCGTCATAAACGCTGATAAATCGAGGTCAAGATGGGCCAAAGCGGGATTCATCGAGTGGTGGGACCCTCCGAAAGCGTCGTATATCGCATCCGAGTTAATTGAAATGACATTACCACCGCAAGCCTGGTCGAACGCAAGCTGGGAGGAAAAGTCGTCGAAAGGCTTCTCAAGCCCCTGGCCCTGGTCAAAGGCGTCGAAGGCAGCGGCGTACGAAGGCGGCGAAGGCGATGCGCTCAGGATGGGACTTGGGCTCATCACATACGGCGTTGAGGGAGATAGAGGGGACGGAGACGACGCCCAGTCGCTCATGAACGAGGTGTCGATGGTGAGACCCGTGTTGTAGTGCGCCTGGTGATAGGACTCAGGCTGTTGGATGGAGAGGGGATCGCAATCGTACGTGGGAACCTGGCTCGAGATATTATCGAACGAGAAATTCCCGAAATTCTAACGAATGGGGCAGTTGACAGTGGTGAGAAAAGAGATTATTAATGCGGCTAGCAGGACTTACGAATGTCGCTTCTTCTTTCAATGGGAGAGCATCCACCGTGGGATATGATTGTAGGGCATCCGAAAAATATTGCTGATCCACCAAATCGACGGGCGTCGAGCACCGAGTTGGGCGCGTGCTGGAGGCACGCACTTTCTTGCTTGGGGATAAAACCTGTTGGAAAAATGACTGACTGGCGCGCGAGTTTTCCGTATCGGGAATGGGGGCGGACGACGAACGGCGGAAAGCGCGAGCGGTAATGGGGGCCTCGAAGCGGGTGACGACCTCGGGGACATGATGCTTATCAAACTCCTGAATGGCAGCGTTGAGTTCGTCGCCCTTCTTACCCTGGACAAGGAGTTGCGCAATCTTGGTACAACGTTTTATGTCCTTCGGCTCAACCTCCCGAACCTTCCGTTTTTCTGAGGGCGCCCCCTTCGCTTTCGTCTGAACAGGCCGAAAAGCGTACTTGGGGAACTTGCGCTTGTGTTCGTCGAGCGCTTCCTTGGCCTTCGTATGCCACACCTGTCGCTCCTCTTCGGGAAGACTTTGCCATGTTATGCCAATGATCTTCGACAGGGTCGAGTGATTAGTTTCGACCTCGGTCGACACATGCTGACTCTTGATGAAAGATGAGCGGAAGAGGATGAAGGCGTTAGGTGGGCGAGGGATATGGTTCTCTGGCTTCTTCTTAGAGTGAGGCTGCCGACGAGGGGCTGTAGTTTCCTCAGGGGGAGGGAACATGATAAACTCGCTGGGGGGTGGGAACGGAGCATCCACGAGCGGTGGGGGTGAGTCCGAAAAGGCAAACGACGACATATTAGGCGTAAAGGGCACCTCTGTGCCATTTGTGGGCTCAACATGAGATGTCCACACAAAGTGATTGCCTGTAGGCGCTGAGATGTCAACGTGGTGATACTTTTTGGGTCTGAAACAGTTATCTCACCGGCCGAATCTGACCGCTTTAAAGCTTTTGTTCTCTCTACAGGCATTCTGAAAATCCTATTGGGTTCAAGGGAATAGATGGTGGAAAGGTCGTCGCAGGGAGGGGCAGTACCGAGCACAGGAATAGCGGGGGAATGGAAAAAGAGACGAGGCGTAAATCAATAGGTATCGCTGACTATAAACACGAGGCCCTGGTGTGGTCTTATAAGGAAGGCTTAGAAGGAAAGTCGCATCCCTCCCAACCCTGATCGGGATGAGATCTCGCCGGAGGATATCCGCAAAAGGAATCTACGAGCCAAGACAAGAGGTTTCGCCCCAAAGTCTTCCTTCGTGGGTTATCCACCCACATAAATATTATCAGAACATCGATGAGAATTAATCATCAAGAAATATACCTCAACAGCGTTATCGATGTTCGACGATGGGACCAAAAGTTGGACGGATTCAATTTACAACCCCGAATTTGCTTCCGCAGGGTTTATTTGGTTCCATTTGGTTCCGTTCGACAGGCGAACATCAGGGCCCCTCATTACAAGCCACCATCTTATCTTATTACAGTATTGCCAATCCAACCCCGAGTCAATGCACGCGGCGCTCACCGCGATGCAAAACTCGAAATGCTCTGCCTTCGAAAAAGCGTACTTTTGCGCATGCACGAGGCCTAGGAGGTAAATAAATACTCTTCGACGGAAAATGGTGTCAGACCACAACCCCTCCCGAAATTATTTCTTGGGACCTCACGTACTTAACCGAATTGGTACACTCTTGTCTAGAACAGTTCGCATCAGACCGCCGCTCACGGCCTATAGAATACGCCTGTTCCCTTTCATTTTCATAGAAGGCCTATCTCCCCAACTCTAACCCCTAATAATATCTTATCCTCTTTGCTCCCAGAATGAAAGGACCACATGTAACTTCGAGCTTGGATTGCCCTCCCTCTGACTGAGATTCTCACTCTCACCGGTTCTCCGACTGCATGACCTAATTATCCCCATCAGCCCCCCATTCTCCTTCGGGAATTTTAGTTCTGCCGAGGAATGGCCTAACCCGGCACAAAATGATCATGGACCTCCCATACCTTGCTCCAAACAGCTTCGTCCAGGCGATCACGCGCGTTTGTATTCCTCACATACAGAGAACAAGGCTAGTTTGCTTTGAACAAAGGGCTCCTTGACAACAAAGTTTAAATCCCAAATTCCATCTTTCCCACAATTCAATACATGACGCACTTTAGACTTGCATCATCCGCGGGCCTCAGGACGAGTGATCTATCATGATAGTAAAATCTCAGGAACGCCCAGAACCGCCCCAACGCACTGCAGATTACTGTCCATCAACTAACCAGGATCGTCCTTCCCATAAGCATAAAGGTACGAACGTCATTGAATCTATCGTAGTTATTTAAAAACGAGCACGCTCATGCATGCATCGGAAGGCGCAAATTCACTTTGTAACTAAGGCCTCATTGTAATCTCTCCTGGTTTAGGGATAAAAATTTTGGGGGCGAGCCCTTTATCTTCTCCCTGATGGATATCTCTTCGGTTGGGCAATGGAAGAATGGGGGTCATGGTGTGAATCCTGTGATGGTCTATTGTCACCTTGTGCATTTCCTTTTTTCCTCTCACCACGACTAATGCTGATGCGATCAACCCAGAATCAAAACTCTGATCAAAACCGTGAACGAGATTTTTTTTCTTGCATCCACCCTCTCCATCCAACGTCAGTTTGTTGTTAACTTAGTGCCTGCGACCGCCCGCATTCGCACGTTTGGCGACGCTCTACATCTCCGGTGGTTATCATGGCCCTGGTCTGCGTTTTCGATCGTTATCGCTATGGTCTCCTTCCCCTGCGTGCCCCAGCGGCCAATAAATACTTATGCGTTTCATATGTCCACCTTTTGACCGCTCTCAAGCCCCCTCTTATCGTGATTCGCTAACGCCAACCGGTTATATCCCCTCATATTCAACACGGCTGCCCTTCCGTTGCCCTATTGTTCTGGTACCGCCAAGTGGTCCATTTGGCGACGGTGTGAAGAGTATGTGATCACCAAACGGTTGACTCGGGACCTTGATTATTTCCAAAATTTCAGACCGAACATCCATTCTTCGGCTGTGATTTCTTCTGCTGTGATTCCGATACTCGGGGGTGCGGAGTGCACCACTGACCTCCTCACTGCACGGCGACATACACATTTACTCACTCAACTTCGAAGTCGGATATTTTAAAAAATATATATATATTTCTGAAGAAAACAGACCATAACCTAATTTGTGTTGCCCCCTGCCTCGTAACACTCCTCCGAGGGCTGTACTCGATATTCGTCAAATAGTCCAACAGCCGTCGTTTGCGAAACTCTTGCATCATCGATTATCGGGAAATCCTTCCGGTCCGTGAAGATATCAAATACAATTGCGTTCTTCGTATCACCAAGGGAATATTTGACCGTTCCATTCCTCAGACAAGGGTGCACTTCGGAGGACTTGTGTGATGCATTCTATCCAATATTCATTTCAACTCCTTAATCTGACCCTGTTCTGTACATACCACGATCAATGAGCAATTAGGGTGCGCAGTGCTCCGGAGGAGTGTGTGAATATATTAAAGATTTTGCCCGCGGTTTCTGGGGATTTACCGAAACATATATAACCTTTGGGGGGTAACCAATGAACGAACGTGGTTCACAATTTGTACTTACCCATAGATTGTAGAGTAAACAAACGCGGCGAGGATCGCCGAACTTCTAGCGCGCCCGGCTGGATGAGGCAGAGCCAAATGCCATCGTCGCCACCATGACGATGGATGTACCACTCCTTGCACTTGACATACCTGCCGCGGGCAAGAGAAAGAGATATATAAATATAAGTATCAATTGCCGCAGAAATAGATAGGTGCCTTGGTGGTGACAGTGGTTTGACGTGGTATCAAGTGCCTTTCTCCCGAATCCCCGAATCCCCGGGAAAGAGGGCAAGGTGCGATAGGACATATGGTGTCCGGTTATGAATTGCCCTTGTACTCAGCTTGTACTCGACAATTTTCATTCAATATTGGGTGCCTCTCAATACAACAAAATGTATTCAAAGCCCCGTCTCGAGTTGAATTCACCCTTATCTTATCGGCGTGTCAACTTAGCGGTTATGATAGATCAAGCTATCGTTTGATAACCCACCGCTGGTACGTTTTGGGTAGATTACATTCTTCGATTGTTTATCGTCCAGCTTCTCTTCTAGAGCATCTCATTGACTGTGGGAACCTTCCCCTGACGGCCCATCGAGCCTGTGCGCCGACATTGAGCCTTCCAAATTGAGGTAACAGGAAATCTATCTTCTCCTCGGCGTGATTACACGAGGCTACGAGACATCACTTTCTTTGACAATTCATATTCGCTAGAGCGTTCACCAGGCATATTCAATTAAATTTAACGGCATCGAACCGGGGAATTTCATCATCACCGAAGAGTGGAATGGTAGATCAGGTAATTATGCCAGTGCGTTTGGCGTGATAGGTGATTGACTAGCTCAGATAGTGATGATGGCTCTCTGAGTCCCATTTATCTCACAATCGTCACCTTCATACTTACGGATCTTATCAAGTTGAGTGCTTCTTCGTGCCTCATATGATCACAGGCGCCCACACAACTCTTGGAAATTTGGGTAAACCGAGTGTGAAGATGCTGCCTATTCGAACCCAGCATATACTTACATAACCTGTCAGGGTCATAAAAAAACGAGGCTACTGAACGCCAGTCCCTGAGACGCCAGTCCCCCAGACTCCCCAAGTGACCTCCAACGCACTAGATCATTTGGGTGATTCCAATTTCTGATGTGAGGAACTTCTACTAGCCCTTTGCGTATCACTGCTATCGATGTTGGCGTGCTTTTCCAGGATCCCTATCATCCATGTTTATGTCTCCATATCTTGAAAACGCGCTTCAAGATTTGATGCTCAAACATTGGGATGAATTCTGTGAATCGCGAGCTTCCTCGAAACTCTTAGTTGATTGCGCTATCTGCCTACTCATAGTTCGGGTGGAGATTTCATCATCAACCAACTCCAAAAATACATCCAATTCGAAAAACGAGGGGTGCGGCCAAGGTGCGGCATTAATTCCGCCGGTGTATTCCAACGTCCGCTATTGAGAGCACATTTAAGATTGCAAGGGGTTCGTGATGCATCATCCCAGGGATTATGACCCGGACTACAATCCGACTCCCATATTATCTCCAAATAAAACGCCTCTATTCAGGATTTCTGATGAGAAAAATGGCAAGTGACAGGAGACTCAAGGATAATATATCTAGAATTCTCGCCTCGGCTGCATTCCGAACTTAAGTTATATTTGGTATTAAAGTTTCATCCCGCATGACTTAGGTGATGGGAAGCATCTTAATCAAGTTAGTGATCTCCCATATACCCGAGAGCAGCTCCCTGAAAGAAATTCCAGGTATAAGTTTGGCGTTACTAAACCTCAATAATCGAAGCTCGACTGTATTGTACCCACAGAGATTTTCTTTCCATGCGCGTGAGGGGGCGTGCGATAGTAATTAGGTCTTTCGCTCCACAAAACAACTGGGAGAGACTCGTTAGCCTTTCCGAATAAGCTCAATTCCAAGGACTTCCTCTATCGAGGACAAAGGCCAGGAATCGCCCTTGAACTACCCGGGATCCTGGACACTTTAATTAAACAGGGCAGGAACAATTTGACGGAACCTAGAGGTCGGCGGTGAATTAATCAATATATTAGGGTAAGCGATGGAAAGAATAAACTCACATCGCTGTAGCGGCAGGCATATAGTTTGAGCTTAGAGAACAAAAGCAGTACAATAACCTCGGTATTCTAATTCATACACGAACTCTCAATTACATCTCTTCACCCTTGTTAAATAATAAAGGGATCGTACCGCTTCAGGCGAGCTTCATTCTCGATTGGGTCACTCGTTTCAGCGGCGGCATCGTTCCGTCCGCCACAGAGTAGGCACGAGGGCAAGGTTATGTTTTCTGACGTAAAAAAGAAAGAACTCTATAGTAGTATGCATAAATTTAGGACGTTTCCTACATATTTTATTGCTTGTGGAACGATTTTATTCCTCTGATGCAAATGCGTCCTCGATGTACGATACATCTTGGAACAAAGGAGGAGCTAATTGTTTGCCGCGTGCAAAAAAACCCATTGAATAAGAGTACATTTCAGGCCATGTATGAACGTGATGGCACCCTCATCTATCAGCGTCCAAATCGTGCGTCGAGATGTCGAGACAACTTGGCATGTTTGGGGCAATCAGCCTCACGAGCGCTTCCCAAATGCTTCCCGGGCCGACTCGCGGACCAACTGGGACTATTTTTGAGGGACTAAGGGTATTTTGTATTCACTATTTGTCCACAACTGAATGATCAGTAGAATGTATAGCCAGAATTAACCTTCGATCCAGTAATTGGGAAATTCCCACCAGTGAATCGCCGCACTGCTTTGATCAATCTTTTGATGGGCGAGATGCTCAGATGATATCTAGATCGACTTAGCTTCCAAGCTTCCTAATATGTCTTCGGGAGGATAAATGATTACTGAAGGACTACTTCAAAAGACTCTACGACATTTGCTTCGGTTTCTGCCTCAACCTAACCTGGAGTGAATGCTTCACTAGCAATGATTTGTTCCTCGCGCCAACAGAGGTTTGATTCATTGTAGGGGGTGCTAAATGGGGGGTTGAGAGCTCGAAGGATGCCCAACTCGTTGGGATAAATTGAGAGCTAGTCGCCAGAGATCCTAGAGTTCACACTGAACATTGTAAGAAATTAAAACTAGCATATGTGATCATTTCTCTCAGCAATACACATGAGGGTATAAGTTGAAGTGTCAAATCAACAGAGGCTATTTATTTTGATAAATTCGGTATCGATGGGGGCAGCGTATTGACCTACGTATACCTTTGGCAGTTGTGGTGTTGAACCCTCACTACCGCCCGACGCGAGGATATTATCTCTGCCAATAATCCATCAGTGTCAGGGCTTCGAGTTGCGGCAGAACTTGAAGGCCGTCCTCGGGATTCTTCATGAACATCCGAACAAAACATGTTGTGTATCGAGTTTGAAAGAGGTCACCGCACGAAATTTGTTGGAGGTGATGAGTTTTTCCAAGGCGCCTTCGCAGAAGTTTCCATTTTTTTATGCCAAAACTCCTGGGTTGACACTTCGATTTGCGTTAGAATCCCAACATTTTCGAAGAATCAAAAGAAAATCGAGTCGTCATGAACCATGCGGGACTGACGAGGGAATCCTTGAAAACGCTAGTCGATTCCGAGGAAATAATAGTCAGAATACGAAGATGAGTGCACGGGAGACGACGTCAGACCCTAAATTTAATGGGAGGTTTATGTATCCGATCCAGAGGTACAACCGCTGGAGAATGGATCGTGTCAGATCGCGGACCCTCATATATTTGCCGTTTGGCAGGGAGTGATCACGCTATATATGTCTTCTCAGTTCAAGGCTTCGAAATATCCACATGGCATTTCTCGAAGATTTCTAATGTGAAGTGAAGGATGCATGTTGCAGGCATTACCTAGATATATGACGACATTAACGAAAATCAGACGACGTTAAGAAACGAGGGGTTTCAACCAATTGTCGATGCCAATGACGTACACTGGTACCGCTCAACCAGATGTCGTTTTGTCAATGGAGTGTTGAAGGGATCAAGGGGAGGGGTTCGAATTGGTATCGTGATGAACCCCAGACTCTCCGCATGAAGCCACGCAGCCCAAACGATGTTGAATAAATGTTCCGTGGACCACGGCGTTGCGAGGGGGGAGAATGCTTCCCACTTCCGGACGAGGGCGCCCGGCACTGACATAGCTTGAGGATCTTACCCAAGGTAAGATCGGCAAAAGGGGAGAACGTCGCCGGCTCGCCATTCCACGACACCATGAGATAACGCGAATCCTAGAAATGGCGGACCCTAGGTGTTTTTTGGCCGCCTTAGTGACTTTCCAGTCAATTAGGGAACTGCCCAAACTTTATCGGGGAATGTTTGAGTGGTGCAAGCTCCGAAGAATCGACTTCAAGGTTCGGAAGCGAGTAATTGTTTGGACCCACTTCCAAATTCCCCGAAGCGAATTTACGAAGATGGATGAGCATACGACAAGTCGAGATACCCAGCGCTGCATGAAACGGTCTACGTGATAATCGGTCTTTGATATGAGACGCGTGATAGTCTTAACGGATAATAAACTGACCCATAGCCAAACCATGGGATTTGTGTCTCGCACTCAAAGAATAATGTTAATACAAGGTGCTGATACTTTTCACCGGGAGAACTCACCACGACCATTAGGTTATTGAAGACCAAGATACACCCCACCCTGAGTAAAAGGACCTTCAGCATCACACCCCCTCGTCAGTGATAAAAAGACTCACACGAAGAAATACACAATATTCTCATGCAATAAGGTGGCAGTGAGTGACTTCCGCCCGTTTAACGCAGTTTTGGCAGAAGAGGAAACCATAGTTTTGTACAGTGCCAACGCAAATAGAACAAATTCGAAAAGCGTTGCTGCCAAAGATGGTGGTGATAAAATACATTACTAGAATTTCAAACAACGAGTGGTTATACGCACCAGGAAGCCATTGAGCCCATCGACCGCCCCCCTTAAAAGTCGGACATGCATTCCGCACTGTATCTTCGATTTCGGCTTTTTGGTGAAGCGTATTGTCGATCAGGATCCAGAAATATATGCCGATCGAAATGATGAAGAATACACCGTTCACGAAAGCCACCTTAGAACAAAGCGTCAAGCAAATTTCAAAGGAACTTTGGCGGCCAAAAAATACTCTTTTCGACTGGTTAAACAGAAAGTAGACGCGCAATTGCATTATAATCTCAATTGACCAGAGACTAACTGCGCCTAGAATCCTTATGGTGGTATCAGAACGCAGGATACACCAAAATTGGATGGACTCACAAGGATTGCATCATGATTTCCGCAGTTGAAAATATGTGTATCTCTATTGTGTCGAATACGACCAAGAAAATAGTGTAGTATCGGATCTGGACAAAATGAATTGTCAAAAAAAGGAGAAAAAAAATATTACCCACCCAGAAGAAGATCAGTGAACCAACACCCAGTTTCTGTGACTGGGAGAAGATAAGGAAGATAAGAAGTGTACGGCATGATGAGCGGAAGTTCCTTACCCAAAAATATATAACCTATTTGTTTGCGGTGTGAGCATAACATTTTTTCAAGACGGAATTTACAACGTACCTCATCTTCCAATGTAATAACTACATGGACAATGTTAAAATAGTATGACAAATTTCATAGAGGCTCTGCTCTCACAGTAATCGTGAATGACCCATACAAGGGCCGAAACTGTACACGCTCGTTAGTATAGGTTTGTAGTACCTATAAGATGCCAGGAAGTACGCACGAACAGAGTAGAGAGGAATAAAATCACGTGTCTGCTGGCGAAGGGGGTGTTCTTCGCTGAAGCTATAAGGCATCAATGTGGTAGGATAGAGGGAAAACGGTGATAGGGGAATACGAAGTACGGAGCGAATGGGAGTCGGTACGACAGCTCGCAACGGGCAATGACGTTCGATTATTATACCTGCGTTGAGCTCGGGCCGTGGCTCAGCAGTTGAAAACCTGTGCCCCGTAACTTCGCGTAACGGTTGAACCAGTTACTCAGGTCCCAACCAAAACGTCGGCATTTCGTAACCCCTGTCATTATGTATCAATCATTCATTAAAAACTCAAGTTCGCGCGAGACGCGGATCCCTCACATAATCCGTACGTCAGAAAGATTCCCAGACACCTAATCCCAATAAAATGGAGCGGAAACATTAAGCCGCTGGACTATCCAAAGTCGACCTGTTCATAGGCAGTATCAAAGAACAGAAGATGGAACATCAGAAGAGAAAGAGTGCTGTGGAGTTTTCCTCACGTTCATGCAGCACGACCATCATCGAGTTTGAGTAGAATAGGGGAGGGAACTTGATAGAACAACGACACTCCTCCTCGGGAAAATTGCGCTCTATAATGCCAATGAAATTCAAACAGGGTAAAATGAGTTGAGTGCTTGGTTTCGATCCCGGCCGACGCGTGCTGGCTCGAGCGGGGATGCAGGGAAGCGTTAATTGCCCTTGCAGTGAATAGCTTCATTGGACATGTCGCTTCTGAAGTTTCGAAGGAGATAATTGCTGAACCACTTGAACGACCTCTTCCGCTCCGTATTTTTCGACCGATCAATGTAGGTTTGAGGGCAGAAATGGGAATCTGCGCGAAGAGAGTAGGGGAGGGTCACAAGATTGGGTTTAATCCAAACACAGCCTAGAAACAATGCCGATGATATTCTTCGCAATGTGAAATGAGAAGTCAGCGAGGAAATATACGTACTCTGAGGTTATATCATAGTATAACTTTGAGTTGATAACAAGAGCTGCAATGCACCTAATAGTGTAGCCACTGTCGGTCGGGCATTCTCCTTGTTGCCGGCCGCTATGTGAGCTCATCGACGGTGAGGTAGTCAGAAAAGTCGCCAGCACGGGCCTTGCCACGGAATTGCCGAAGGTGATCCTCCTCAAATGTATCATTAGCGAAGGGCACGGTGAATATGTCGCAGCAAGTACAGACAAATCGGGAACTTGCCGCAGTGTCTATCAAATCATGCGCGAGAGGGCAAGAGAGGGATGAATGCGGTGTGGTCAATTTTGCGGGGGTCTGAATCTCAAGTTGAAGACGTACCATTCGTCGGTCTGGCGGAGACCCGTAGAAATACCCCACACTTTTGCCCTGGACGCAATTTTGTTTTCGCAGTGGTGATTCGGCCCCTTCCGGGTCGGCATGATGGGTGGTTATTTCTTCATGTTTGAGCAGTACTGTTTTGACAGCGAGACCTATCAATATCCTAGACCATGCATCTTAGAGACGACGGCATTCACCTTGACTCTGCTCAACTCTGTGATGCGCTTACCACGACTGGCGTTTACTCTAAGACTTCTCTGCATGGGAAGATATTAGAATAGCACATACATCCGTAATGTTCTCAAAGATTCACCTAGTTTCAATCCACAAATCCCTGTCTGGCCTTCAAAACGTGGATCCTGATCATGACGCCACTGAATGCGAATAGGGCATGCGCAGTGGTCCATTGTGGAGGTTGCATTGTCTTTGCAGAAAGCGGATCATAGGCTCGTGACCATCCTGTATATGCGAATGTCGATATAACGCAGGATTTCCTTCTTATACAGTCAGTTACCAGTCATGATGCATGATGCATGATGGGTGTTAGCAAACAGTGAATTCCGAACGCGATCACATGACTGGCGGACTTCATATAACGATCATTCAAATTGATCGCTGTGACCCGTCCACGCGTCCACCCAAATTTACCTTTATCCCACCTATGCAACTACGACATAAGGTCGAGGAGAGTCCACGAGACCTACATCGATTCGTTTCCCTGGCGACAATTCTAACACCATTTCACGAATGTCACGCTTTAGGCATCAGATTTCTCACTAAGTATATGCGAAGAACCAACATCATGATATTACTAACTTCAACTTCTGCTTCTTCCTCATCGCTCTGATCACAGATATACAGAGTGAACTGGACTTGACCAGGGAATAACTTCAGGGCATATTTCCTGATAGATCCATTTCGAAGGTTGGGAGCATACCTACTCTTGTGTCTAAATTCTCGGAGGCGAATTTACGCAGATGGATGGATGAGGATCCGACCAGTGGCTATACCCAGCCCTGCATAAAATGGACTGATCATGATTCAATACGGGACTGGTGCATAGTTTAAGGGATAACAAACTGACCCAAACCCTAGCCATGGGATATGCGTGTGGCACTTGAGAAATAATAGGATTTACTAAGTCGAAGACTGTATGTAGCTCCTGAACGACCCACCACAAACATGAGGTTGTTGAAAACCAAAACACACGGCGCCCTGCATAAAGAACGAACTCTCAACATTGCATTCTTAAATTGGTCGGGATCATGAAAAAAGAAACTTACACGAAGAAATATACGATATTCTATGCAACAAAATGATGGTGAGTGATCGCCGCCCATTTATATCGACTCTGGCGGAAGAGGGGGCTATGGTTTTGTACACGGCCATCCCGAATAGGACGAAGAGCGTTGCTGCCAGTGGGAAATACAAAAGTTATTGTGTTATATAACTAGAATGGAACACACTAAACAGAGTTGTGGATACGTACCAGCAGCCCACTGCCAGTGATTTCATCGACTGTCTAGATTTAAGGGCGAACACCTCTGCCCTAGTGGGGACGGTGGTGGTGGTATCCCGGATGTTGGTGGCTAATGCGGTGGTGGTCCGCGCCCAGGGGGCAGTGTCCCCCAGCTCCGGAAGCTGCAGGTACCCCATCACACTTAACCGCATTGTAGTTTCTGGGCATCCCTAGGAAGGAACCAACTAGATAGTGCAAGTGAATTCATCGCTGTGGTAGCCAGTCTCCAGAAAGTGCATCTTGCGGGATGCGGGCGCCCACGCTGGCATAATGGTTAGTTTGTAAAGCAGGTGGTAGTCGTTGGGGTGCGCTGAAGTGATCGACAACAAGTCGATCGCTCCACGGGGCGAAGGACGATGGGATGGCGGATGAACCCCCCATCCACTCATCCTCCTCTACCTGGTGCCTGTGTGCAGAGGTTTTTCTTATGATCTGAGAAGGTGTGGGTGGGTGGGGAGAAAAATTATGATTAGCCGAGAGGAGGCGCGAGCGACGACACGAGGGAATAAAGGAAATATTAGAGATAATGAGTATACTGCAGTATGCTAGTTTAAGGTGCGTTGGCGCTGTCCCCAAGAAGGAACACCACGTGACTCGTCACTTGTGTGTTCTCCACATTAATAATCTCTCCTCTCTTTCACACCGTTCGCCGATCTTATACACACATTCCTTACGCTTATCAAAATCAGAGCCTGCGGACTTTATTTGAAAGTCGGGTTTTACCTATCGTATGGGAGCTTTCGCCGGCCACCCAAGAAATGTCTCTCCAGCAATCGCACCTCCGCAGCGTATAAATGTTCCGGAAACCTTGTCTGCTAAGCTTCTCTTGGGGGATTTCGCTTTTTATTTGCGCTTTTCGCGAAGGCGTGTTCAACCCAGTTAAGCGCCCATACGGTATCCATCGAAGGTACTTGGATTTAATAGCTGCCGGTTGATTTCCACTTCTTCCAGAATGACTTGGCCGAGGAATATCTTCATGATGGAAGCCCCGATGAATCCACCAGGAAGTCAGGAAGAAAATGACTGTCTGCCGCCACTTCTGAATCCCCCGAAGTGAATTTACGAAGGTGGATGAGCATACGGCATGTTGCGATACCTATCGATGCATGAAACGGACTACGCGCCCAATCACCATCTGGTGTGAGACACACCTGAATGATAAAGGAGAATGAACTGACCCAAAGCCAAACCATGGGACGTGTGTTTCGCACTGGAGAGATAATTTTTAATAATGGAGACTACATTTAGCGCCCGAAGGACTGACCACGACCATGAGGTTATTGAGCACCAAAACGCATGCCACCCTAGTTAGAGAACGAGTTGAAATTTCCCTTCGGCGTGTTGGTCGGGATGATACGAAAACTCACGTGAAGAAATATACGATATTCTCATGTAACAAAATGGCAGTGAGCGACCACCGCCCGTTTATCTTGATTTTTGCGGAAGGGGAGACTATGGTTTTATATACCGCCATCCCGAATAGCACGAACTCGAAAAGGGTTGCTACGAAATACAAAGGTTATTTTTTCAGTGGATTTGAAAATAACGGGGTTCTTGATACCCACCAGGAACCCATTGAGCCCATCGAGCACCACCAATGGAACTTGGACATGCGCCCGGCGGAAGGGGTGGGATGCCGTCCGGTATCGGTGAAGAGAGCGGGACATTTTCTGGGGGCAGATGTGGATGGTGAAGCGCATTGAAGATCAGGATCCAGAGGAATACACCGATTGAAACGACGAAGAGAACACCATTCACAAACGCTACCTTGCGACAAAACGTCAGTTTGCATTAAAAGGATGCTTGGTTGCCAAAAACGAACTTTTTTGGAACAGTTGAACAAGACATAAATGCGCAATTGCATTACAATCTCAATTGACCAGAGACTAATTGCGCCTACGATCCTTATGGTGGATCAGGGTGAACGATGTGGCAAAATCTGATGGGCTCACAAGGACTGAGTCATGATTTTCGGAGTGGGAAACATATGGGTCTCTATTGTGTCAAATATGACCAAAAAAATGGTGTAATAGCGGATCTGGAGAAAATAATATGTCACTTTGTGGAGAGAAGAAAAAAACATTACTTACCCAGAAGAAGATCAGTGTACCAGGGCGCGGTTTCTGCGACTGGGAGAAAATAAGGAGTGCACGGCTTGATGGACGGGAAGTTGTATCTGACCCAAAAATATGTAACCTTTTTTTTCGTTATGTTTTGAGCATAGAATTGTTTCGAAAGGCAATACCAACATACCTCATCTTCCAATGTAATAACTATGTACATGGGGACTGTTAAAATCGTAGGACGAATTCCATGGAAGATCCGCTCTCACCATAGTCATGGATAACCCATACTAGGGCCGAAACTATATGCGCCTGTTAACTTGGGTCTGCGATAATTTATAAAACCAATGAAATACTCACGGACGACGTATAGAGGGATAAAATCACGTTCATACAGGGGGACAACTGTCATCAGCGTGGCGCAACCCAAGAGTGGGGATGCAAAAGCACGGAAGACGACCAATACTCCACTCGCGGAAGATTATATAGGGCTGTTACAGTATGTAATGCTGTCAGTGTCAATTCAAATGCCAAACTAGTCCGCCTTTGGCTACGGTCGGCATGGTCCGGACACAAAACACACACGGCTTCAGATATCCCTCCATACGAAGAGCACTTAGATTCTAATCAAACGCTGACTTTGGATGAAAACGTCAGTATTCCCCGGAAACATAGTGACCAATGACGATGAATGTCCCGGACTCACCGACGACGGATCATGGGACACGTTGTTGAATACGTAAAGCTACGAACGTGTTACTTCTGAAAGTGTATTCGGGACGTTCTCTTCGTTTTCACGTTTGTAATCATGAACACTCTGCATACTCTGCAGCTAGTGGGAGGGACGGGGGGAGGAAATGAAAAAGAAGCGCTCATAGCCCCATACCCAAATGTTGGTTGAACGGTGCAGAATGATGCAGGAAAGTTATGGCTAGAATTGGGGAAAACACACTCCCCAACAGCCTTAAGTGGTCGGAGGCGTAAGTTCCCCCTCGGAATTCCCATCAGATGAGAATGAGGAGCCCCGGCTCTTAGCGTCTCCCAGCTCAGTCTCCCGCCAGCCCCGGTTGTTCTTCAACAGGCTTCAACAGGCTCCCGTTCCCTTGGTTGTGTATTAGGGCCAATGGGGGTAAGAGCTCACTTGCTGGCTGGGTTGATTCGCGTGGTATGAGTGTAAAGGCTAGGGCAAGAAGGAACGCGTGCGCAAGAGAGAAGACGGAGTGCGTTGGATGCTGGGATGGCGCATAGGCACAGGAGACAGGAGAGAATCTCAGCGATAGGCCACACTGTTCCCCTCTTTGAGTTCGAGGGTAGTGAGCACTTTTTGAGCAGTTCTTCAGCCGTAGAGCGCTCAGCGCGTTGCAAGTACAAGACTAAGTAATAAAAAAAACGAATTTCAAACCTCCATCGTGAGATATATCAGTATCACGCACCCGTCCACTCCCATTTAAACCACATTCCAGAGGGAGGGAGAAATTTACGAACGGATGGTAAAAAAGGGAGGGTGCGCACCTAGAAGAAGATGAATGCATACTCAAGCCTGGTCTTCGTAACTGGGAAGATATAAGGGGCGAATCCCATCGAATTGGATGGACGGAATGAGGTCGTCATTTACCCAAAAATGTGTACCCTGTTTTTCGCCATTCTGTAGTCTCGAATGTTATCCACCAACTTACATACTCATCTTCCAGAATGATAACTACATCATGATCGACGACGTCAAATGATAGGAATTAACCACAATCCTGGTTCCCGAATAACCTACACAAGGGCCGCAACTGTATGGGAACAACTCGTTAACATCGGCCCGTAATATGTAATGCAACTGGCGGGAAATACTCACGAGTGACATATGGGGGAATCGAACGAAGTCCGCGATTGGTGACACTGAGATTACGAGGCATCGGGGATGGGGGAGGCATGAAAAACTCAAGGAAGGCCAGGGTTCATCTGCAATAGTTATACTCTTAGACTTGCTAGCTGCAGCGAGCTCAATCCCTCATCAAAAAAATTACGCGGCCCCAACGAAACAGTTGCGCAAGTTACATAGAAAGGAAATAATTGCAGCAAGTCGGTCTCCGCACCTGAATTTTAATCAAATACTAGTGGGATTTGACGTTTGATCACCAGCGTGAGACCGAAACAAGGCCATTCGGAGAATGTGCGTCTTCGTACTCCCACGGCTCTGAGGTGTGGGGTGATGAATGTACCAGCGGACTCCTCGGTGGGTTGTCATGGGCAGTATCGAAGGTTGAGTAACAACATTAACACAGATCCAACGAAGGACAGAAATACACCTATCAACGCAGAAACAGCTGGGGTTACACCTGCGTTTGAATACTCGAGTCCGTCGTGGCACTTCGAGCTGTTCCAACCGTGGATGTCAAAGTCTGAACAAGCTAAATCAAAGGAGAAAATTATCAGCCAAAATGCTATTGCCGTACGTGACTCAGGACGCTACTTCACCTTTGTATTATCTATCTTCGCAAATAATACCTCATCGGTACTAACGTTAGCTCCATGGCCTCCCCCCAATTCATATATCTCCATGGTTCTCGCACCTCCCTGGGCCAGAACCTCTGGGATGTGAAACGAGGTCGAAAAAGTGTCGCGGAGCTTATCCCCATTCGCATTAATGCCCATGCGACTGTTAAACACCACCATCATCGAGTTCGAGTATACCTTGGCTAGGATGGCCGAGGGAACTTGATAGTACGATGGATGACCAGGGAGGACGGTAAGAACCAGGGTAAGAATAGCGAAGACAGCTGAAGACAAAATATATTCATGAGCGTCATACTTGTTCGCCTCTGAGAATTCCCTGACCTGTAACAGTCCCTGTTTCGATAACAAGCACAATCAAGCGCTTTATCATGGCCTGCGTTGATCTAAGACCCTGTGATCTCCGACGCCAGAGCTATGAAAAGGGGGGAATAATGACACATCAATACATGGGATATGCAGGATCGCCGGGAATGGATCCTACATAGTATGTCATGCAAAAAGCGATGACTACATCACACAAGGCGCTACCACCATTCCAGATCTACATGTGAAAACGTAGTGAGAATCTCTATTAACATGATGTGAAATAAATATTCACGGCAGAGGTAATGTAGAAACGAGGGCCCAACAGGCGACTGAATAGGACAGCTTCTTTGACAACGACGGCCGATGCAATCGAACCCGCAAGCTGGAAGAACGCAAGCTGGGAGATGATGAATGAGGACAATATGGTATTGCAGTGCGCACAGCCTCGAAGAAAACGACGTACGAATAGAACCATTCCCGAAACAACCAAGGAATCGGAGAGGATGCGGATCCGATAGGCATAGAACGCTTCAGCCAAGAAAGCGACTTTTGACAGAAAGAAGTTGACTCATCGGTAGAGCAATAGATAGGTTTGTTTGACGTACCTATTCCACTCATCAGGGGAACACTGAACCACACGATCCAAATATCATTATAGGCGGCGAAGTTTCCATAACCTGTCGCGAAGACATGGAAGGCTGTCATCGTGGACATGACTGTCTGGGCAATCTCCAGCGCATAGACTCCATAAACTAGGACCTTGCTTTTCAAGGAATCCTTTGGGAAAGCGACATAGTACATGTCTTTGGGACGAACATAAGTAGATGAGTAATTGTGTATCGTGGATTGGGAAAAAGGTTTACTGACAGACTTGAGTCGTGAGGATTCCAAAGAGCCCCCAATGGATAAGATATCCTAACAACTAAGTAGAATTGCGGATGAAAATCGGGCTCATGAGCATCTTAAAAGGACTAACGCGAGGTCCTGTTCTAATCAGAGACCCTGCAGGAACAAAATGATCTTGACTATGAAATTACAGAGGGTACATACTTCGAAGCAATATCCACCGGAAGTGGGGGCAGTGTCGTAGACATGGATAAACGAACGAGAAATCGAAGACAGAGGCCGATTAGAGGGAGTAAAACGAGGAATCCATGTTATGACAACGAAATCAGAACCCTTCGCGAAAAAGAACTTCAGTAGGTCGCCAGCAGACAGAAAAGACATACCCCATCACGGAACCCCGGACTGATATCTGTGGGAATCCCATCAGCGCCCTTGACAGATTGGGCGAATGATTGGGGTTACCTAGATTGGGTTATATGGAATGATGATTCGTGTCTTAATCAAAAACACAAGCGTCGAGCGGGGAACGCGGAGCATTCAACCAAGCATAAACAAAGCGAGAAAGGGGATGGGGGACTGAAAAGATACGTCCAACCTAAGAGGTCTCCGATGATTTCTGGGGCAGGACCATCGCAATGGATCTCTCGGAAACATTTTCATCCGATGTGGAATATCTTCTTTCCGAAAATAACAACCTCTCATGGCTACAAAAGGTTGAATCCCAAGGTGTCACGCCACGCCAATGTGTGTGAATCCGCGGTCGGTGACGGTGAGCACGGGTAACTGCACAATGTGTAAATTTCGTCAACTATACGCTGGTTAGCTTTCCCAATGAAGGCCAGAGATGCAGAAGTGGCCAACTTACTGATTCCGTCGCAATCTCATGAAAGTTCTGTGTCCACGCGTAGGAGAGGCAGATTATACCCTGTTCCCACTGATTCGAGGTCAAGCAGCAATTGACTGGATGCCTGGAACTTTGATGAGCACGGAAGCGATCTGTGGTTGAAAATAAAGGTGTAAAATGATATCACTTTGACCGTTAAGTGGTGCTGGCGCGTCAGAATTCGATCCAACAACTCTCCGAGATGTCAATGACCAATGATCCATGTGCATGACAATGGAGCACAAAGATATGCCCAGCAGGGACATGAGTGAGAACAAGAAACTTGAAGATTTTGACCTGGCCGGCGTACTTAGTTTTACATATGTACAAACAATGTTTGGAGCAGCCGAGCCACTGAAGCAGCGGCGCACCGCTTATCTCATCTTTCCAAGATCTAACTCATTTCTGGTTCACCTGACGAGATTTTTTTTTTATTACACCTTCCTCCCGATCTTGTAAATTAAGAGTCTCAACTTGGACTTTGCTTGGACTTGAGCTTGAAGCTCGACATTCCGGTTTGTTTCATGATGATTTGATGATGGCGCCCCACTTTTTTCCACCGTGACAAGATGCATATTGGGTCTGTAAACCACTTAAATTAACGCTCAGGATAACTATGTATGTTGATTTGGTTGTATTCTACCTTAGCCTTTCGCCTCACTGACAGCTGTAACCGTGGCCTTTGCTATGTCACGGGCATCTCAGTTATCGCCTCTTGATCACAAGATGGAATGCAGTTCTGTTCTCATCAAAGTCCTCGTCGTCATGTTTCCAATGAAACATCTGGGAATCTACCGCCACATTTCGATCTTACCTGAGCAATCATACATATGTCAAGTGCCATTGTTTGATTCGAATCTAGGTATGTCCTAATATTCTATGAATGAGGCTATATACTGTGTTGACATGTCCTGTCTCTCGCGAACTTTGATGAGGAATAGCGGGACAGAGTTTACGAAACGTCGATTTATAACTTATATGTCTGACGCAACCCAAAGCTCAGCAATGGCTAGCCACTCTTTCAAATTTCGGTCGCCACTGTCTTTCTCCATGGTGCCCGTTTTCGTGCCTAATAATCTCACCGCAGAATCAGCCCCTTGGATTCATCCGATTCCTCCGTACATCGTTCGTGCGTATTTCTTAGCGACTTATTGGCATTACGGACCAATGTTAACATGAAGTTCATGTGGAATTTACGATCAGACCTGTGGGGTGCCATGAGTGGTACCATCTCTTCTTCATATTGGCCGTTCGTTAGCTTCGCTGTCGAGTTTGACGATGTAGCTGGTCAACCCATCTATTTCTGGACCAAATTTACAACATTTACTTTTAGGACCCAAGTGCAGCCACCTTTTATCGGCTGCTTCGGTTTGCCTGAAATCTACCTATTGGAGAGAGTAAAATTTCAATGGTTCCTTTTATCTTTCCCCAATTCTTACCTCAATAAACAGTTCGATGATCAGCCGGGCACAGTACAGAAATGCGCAAATCGCCGAAGCCTTGCTGACAGTTTCTTTTTCTCACGACCGTTTCACGGATTTCACGTCCTACAAGACTACATGTTCAACAATGCGTTCAACACCGGAGTATGCCACGGCGAGTTTACTCTCTCTATTAAATCTTCTTTGAATGCCGTCTACTGAATGTCCATTTGAAACAGGATGACGCCACCCTTCGTCCACTATTCTTATACGGAACATTGAGGGCTCTGCCATTGCTTGCCTGGGCGCTGACTGGAGACCCAACAAAAGAGGATCAGGTTATTTCACTGACTGAATCAGCTACGTTAGAGGGTTTTTCTCGCTTCTCGATTATCGGAAAGGATTATCCCGCCCTCGTACGCCACGAACCAACGTCCACCGTGGATGGACTATTGTTTCGACCTCAGACACCATCACAACGTCGAAAACTGGACGACTTTGAAGGCGAATCTTATGCTGTTACTCCCATTACAGTGCTCGTCGAGAAGAATGGAACGCAGGATCGTGTGGATGCAGATGTTTACCTCTGGAATGGGGACACAGAACTGTCCCGCCTACATTGGGATTTTGAAGAGTTCAAACGCGACAGGCTCGGAGATTGGCTGGATATATTTTCTGGGATGGAATTGGTTGGATAAGAACATCTTGGATGTTCTATCGTTTGGTACGAAGTTCCCTTCTGCTGTCATATTGAGCACATTGTTTAATGGCGTTTCCAGTGTATTATATGTGTATTTCAGGATTCATGTGCATATATCGACGAGCATAGTCTGAGTGGTCATGTAAGAAAGATCCACCCAGCAATCAAGCCCGGATGACTGGGTGGCGTCACACTTTGAAGGTGCGAAATTCAAGTCATATATGGTGTCTCCGAACGCTGGACGCTATGCTTATCCGAGGCTACTGCCAGCATCTGTTACTTGTATGCGAAGCCTGAATGGAAATCTGAAGGGAAAATGTGGTGTGAGAACGATGTAACCTACCCCTTGGGTTGGTACCCCAATACCTAACGGAACGTCGACCTCTCCCTCTAGTCATTTCCCATTGTGTGTCCTCACTGGTGAGTATTTTAAATTTGCTGTTGGCTATCCTTCGAACTCATTTTTAAAATCCCCACCAGAGTTCTAAGGAGTGTCGGATACACTCCTTCCTCAGTCGACTCGTCACTCTGCTCATCCGATGTAGTCTACGGTCTTTGTGTAGAGACCTTGTACTCTAGCCACTTAACCGTTTGTCCTCTGGGGATCTCAGGGGCAACCGGAAATCCCTTATCGATCACGGCTAAGCTTGCTAATTCGATTTCAACTCAAGCACGATTAATACCCACTTATGCTGATTTGATTGACTTCGTTGTTATGTAATACCACATAATAGGATTCCCCATACAAACTGGTTCTTCAGGAGTGCGAGGGCCCTCCGGCTAGATTTCGCTTTTGTTGTAACAAAGGCAACAGTTTATTATACAGTTCTCACCAACCTCAACTAATAGTAGGCGGAGAGATATTTGTACGATGAACAAAACACGACCGAATATAAACCAAGAGGCAACGAAAAACA
>Ga0307509_10003349_pt1 | contig 24441 bp, 29 predicted proteins | sample 10_EM_MG_FD_202245 | JGI IMG/M metagenome (GOLD analysis project Ga0307509, IMG submission 202245) | Populus trichocarpa ectomycorrhiza microbial communities from riparian zone in the Pacific Northwest, United States - 10_EM | ecosystem: Host-associated > Plants > Roots > Unclassified | place... | reverse complement strand
AGCGCCGTCCCAACGCTGGTGCGGGAGGGGGGTGTTGGCTTGTCCTTTTGAACTCAGAATCCTAAGGTAGGGTAACTATAGGTCTTTATTCACTAAGGGAAGGCTAAGCCTTCCGGTATGCCTAACATTCCCAGTGGTTCGGTGACCAGACACATCACGATCAAATCATGAGTGAAGAAACTCACGACTCTGTAATGACCGACGGGGATGAGACCATCATCCACAGCACCAGCCAAACCCCAGGCCTGCTGGATACCAGCACAATTGGGAAGACAGCTCTTGGACGACTAACCCGAGAATGTTCAAAGACACCCACTCTTGCCTTTGTTTCAAAGGCAGAGTTAACCCAATTCACCCCCCACCTTGGAGGAGTTCTCGGAAGATTTAGTCAATGAATGGCTAGAGAACAGAAATCCATATACCTAGATATCAGACGATTATCCGACGAAGGCCAACAACAGGCAAGAGCGCTAGGAAGACTCCAGCGCCGGCTGGAACAAGGCGAGTCCTAACTGGTCGAGGAATTGGCCATGTTCGAGAGGACTATCAGCCTGTTGGACCAAGAGTCGAAAAATAGTCAGGCAGAAATTGTGGCAAAGGTCCAAGCGGAATTCCAAGCCCAACAAGCTCGCCAAGCAGAACAGGCGAAATATAGCCAACAACAGGATGAGCAGCTTAGAGACTGTATCCTCGAAGTAGAGGAAGCCCGAGCAAACAACAATGCCAATTACGTGTCGATTCTGAACCGACACAAAGAGGAATACAAGGAAGCCGCGAGAGATCAACAGGGACGTCATGAAGCCGAAATGGCAAAACTTCATAATATCCTGATTGACCTAAAAGCCCAGGTAGGAGCCATATCAGCTCAAAGATCAGTATCTCCGATGCTAGTTACTGACAATAGGGAACCGCCCGTATGGAATACCGACGGAGCTCCGAAGAAACAGTCAAATCCAACTCCTGAACAAGGAGGAGGAAATAGAGGAGGCCAAATACCACCAACAACTATGCATGGGGCAGGAGGCCCCGTTCCAGAGGATAGTGATGACGACAACAACAACAACAACAACAACAACAACAAAGGGCAGGATCCGAAAGAAGGCCCAAGCCGCGGAGAAAAGGGAAAAGGCCGAGCAGGGCCAAATCCCGAAATAGGTGATGAAGAGGAAGACGTTGTAGACGTCATGGCAAAGGCAATCACTCGAGAACAATTGTCATGCATGAAAAGGCCCGCCGACCCTCTATGGGTATTCAAAAATAAGTCCCATCAGGATATTCGAATATGGTTAATTGCAGTTCAAGACTATTTCGATCAGAACCTCCTTGGGGACCCATCTACCCTATGTCACAATACCAATTAAATACCCTGAAAACCTGCCTTGATGAGATGTTGGCTCAAGGCAAAATTACGCATTGCCAGTCACCTGCTGGGGCGCCAATCTTGTTTGTACCAAAACCCAATGGTTGCTTACAATTATGTGTGGACTACCGACAACTCAACAAATCGACGATTCTCAATAAATATCCGCTCCCCTTGATGAGCGAATTACGAGATTGAGTTGCAGGTGCCACAATATTTACGAAGCTAGACCTTAAGGATGGTTATCACCTGATTAGGATTAAAAAGAGTGATGAATGGAAAACAGCGTTCAGAACTCGGTACGGACAATACGAATACAAAGTCATCCTGTTTGGACTAGTCAATGCTCCTGCAACTTTCCAACGCCTGATGAATAAAATATTACACAAATTTCTCGACCAAGGGGTAGTGGTGTACCTAGATGACATCCTCATCTACTCCAGGACGTATGCGGCACATGTCACAATGGTCAAGAAAGTACTTTGGCGATTAATGGAACACCAATTAGCAGTGTCCATTAAAAAGTCCGAGTTTCATGTTAAGGCTGTTGAATTCCTAGGATATATTGTGGCAACCGATGGGTAACAATGAGCACGAGAAAGGTGGACTCTATAAGGAAATGGAAGGCACCGAGGTCGGTGAATGAAGTTCAAATTTTTCTTGGCTTTGCAAATTTCTATCGAAGATTCATCAAGAACTTCTCAAAGATATGCAAACCAAAAACGGAAACGCAGAAAGGGGACAAACAAAAGTTCAGCTGGGGACACAAGCAGAACATAGCGTTTGAAAAACTCAAACTGGGTTTTACGACAGCGCCAATCCTGGCACATTTTTACCCGCAACGAGAAACGGTAATTGAGACCGACGCAAGCGACTTCGCACTAGGAGCAATTTTATCCCAATTTCTGGATAAAAGACTTCACCCAGTGGCGTTCCATTCCCGAAAATTGAATTCGGCCCAACGCCACTATGAGATTCACGATAAAGAACTCCTAGCCATATTGGAAGCGTTTATGGAATGGAAACACTACTTGTACGGTGCGGATAAGCCGATCACGGTTTATACCGACCACCAGAATTTGCCACACTTTTGAACAACAAAAAAGTAGATTCAAAGGCAAATCCATTGGGCGCAATTACATACATTGTTCAATTTCAAAATTATCTATCGACCGGGGTCGCGAAGTGGTAAACCAGACGCATTGAGCAAACGACCAGAGTATCATCCTGAGGAGGGAGCTGAGCACACCGAACAATCAATTTTGAAACCAGAACACTTTTCAATAAGCCTGGTACAGGATAAACCAGTTCAGGAAAAATTGAAGAAACGGATCCTAGTGCAACAGGCCGTGGCCATTCAAGTGATGAAAATGGCAGCGAAAGCTACACTACCCTCAAGAGGCTCAAGATTTTCTGCAGGACACGACTTGTACGCTCTGGAGGATGTGCTGATCCCGGCACATGGACAAAGGCTTATCGGAACCAGAATTGCAATAGGAATACCACAAGGAACTTATGCTAGAATAGCCCCGTGAAGCGGCCTAGCATACAAAGAAAGTATAGGAATCGGCGGAGGAGTAATAGATCCCGACTATACTGGAGAGGTCAAAGTCATTCTGATGAATCATAGCAAAAAGAATTATCAGGTTCAGGAAGAGGACCGGATTGCACAAATGATCATCGAAAATATAGACATGTCAGGAATAAGGGAGGTAGACAACCTAAAAATAACCGATAAAGGAAGCAAGGGATTTTGGAGCACGGACCTATCGCCTAAGCGAATCATCGCAATGGAACAGGTACAGCCGATCATGTGTCAGCTATATGCAGACAGCAAGGAAAACAGATTATTTAGCGAAAGCAATATCGGACGAAAATCATGGCTCTGCCAGAAAGAGGTCATGGTATCGAGCGCCATGATATCCAAAGCCCTACTACAGGAGTACGAGTTAGAACTCTTGGAAGAGGTCCGAAAAGCGTCAAAAGACGATTTGGACTGGTTAAGCAGGGAAGCAACGCTAAAAGATCTAATAACCCGTGGCAAATAATTGCCTACAAACTGGCAATACAAGGACGGGTTCTCCTACTTCAAAAATGGGCTATACATACCTGTCGACGATGCCCTAAAGACTAAGATTGCAAAAGGATGCCACGACTCCAGGGTAGCAGGACATTTTGGGATGAAAAAAACGATACAGATAATCACGAGAGATTTTTATTGGAAAGGACTCACCGAATGGATAAATAATTACATTCGGTCATGTGATGAGTGCTAACACAATAAATCTCCACGACATGCGCGATGGGGACTACTCCAACCTCTCGAGACGTCATATGTAGCATGGAACTCTACCCCGACAGATTTCATAACCCAACTACCAGAATCACAAGACTACACTTAAATCATGGTAGTAGTCGACCGATTCACAAAAATGGCACACTTTATCAGTCTCCCGACAAACGCGACCGCAAAGGACGTCACAAAGCTTTTCCTACGAGAAGTTTGGAAGCTTCACGGTCTACCTACGGAGATCATATCCAACATGGATACAAAATTCTCAGGAGAATTTTGGGAATCCCTATGCAAGTTGCTAGGGATTAAAAGAAAGATGTCAACAGCGTACTACCCACAAACGAGCGGTAGAAGAGCTTAACTATACACGAGAGGCGATGAAAAAATACTACGACTGAAAAGCATTACAACAGCCCAACTATAAAGAAGGCAATTTGGTAATGTTGAATGGAAAAAAAATTCGTACAAAACGACTCTTGAAGAAATCAAGCCCCAAGCTCTATGGACCCTTCAAAATCATAAAGGCAAAGAGACAGCGTGCTTTCAAGCTCGAGATATCGCCTACATGGAGGATAAATCCAACCATCCATGTTTCGCTGTTGGAACCCTATCGAACCTCGATCCGAGAAGGAAGAGAACAGCCTCCACGAGAGCCAGAAGAGATCGATGGCGATCTCCAATGGAAAGTGGAACGGATTGTAAAGAGTGAAATAATCTCTTATCAAAGAAACGTTCGCGGTCGTAATAAACAAATGCGCGAACTAAGGTATTTCGTGAAATGGAAAGGGTGTTCTGAGGACAAGAACACCTGGGAATCACCTGAGAGTTTGGAAAACGCTTAGGAGTTAATAGAAGGGTTTCATCAAGAAAACCCGAATATGCCAAGTAGGGCAGATGTTGAATAGGGAAAAAAGGTTTTCCTCGTGTGGACAAGCAAACGCATGAGGTTTTTTACCCTACCTCCCGGAGTTCAAAAAGGATTTCATTTGTTTTTTAGAAGCAATAACAGAAGGAAGATCTTAGAAGCATTCGAGGACGAAGCTTGGAGAGAGGGAGCTCGTGTTAGGCACACTGAAAGGCTTAGCCTTTCATTAGTGAATAAAGACCTATAGTTACCCTACCTTAGGATTCTGAGTTCAAAAAGACAAGCCAACACCCCCCTCCCACACCAGTGATGGGACGGCGCTACATCGGCAGACGCTGCCATAGTTGCGTCCCCTTACCAAAGACATGGTCATTGGAGCCCTCCTCGTAACCCCGTATACGTCGCGGCCGTCTGTCCAACCGGATCCCATTCGCAGGATATATGAGGGAAGACCTTTGGCGAGCTTATGCAAGTGGTTCGATCCAAATCGGTCGACGTCGCATAAGGTTACTGAGCACTGAAGACGAGAGTCACGAAGATGGTCATTAGGTAACGGGGCGTTTTTACGGACAAAGGTTAAGCAACACATTCTATACTCCACGCTCTCCTGATGAAAGTCGCAGAAGTGAATGGTGTTGTTGGACGAGGTAGTTTGATAAATCAGGCATACTCATACTCACACACGTAAATAGTATTCTTCGGATACTGACGGAACCATACGATAATGATATGACTATGGAGAGATAATGGCTATTGGAGCCATTATCGTGACAAGTCTATCTTATGCCTCGCAGCGGTTGAGTGCAGAATGCATCTGCAATGCTGAGAGGTTCGATAACAAAGCTGGCCCCTTTGTTGGTTCAATCATGGAGACTATTCTGCGTATGCAATGGTAAGCAAGACTCCATGCCGACAAAGAAGAATCATAACCAATGGACTAATGTGTGGGAGCACCGTCAGGAAAATTCATGGTGTTGCGATTCAGAAGTCAAGTGAGATAACAGAAATTGTCAGGGTCAAATGGTGTTTGCACTTTTAGAAGAAGCTGGAGTTTGTTAGCAGGTACTTAGTTATTATAAGAACTAAATGTAGCCCACGACCACCCAGAAGCGGCATATAAATATCGAGGTGCCTCCCGAGCTATTTGAACATCATCAAGCAACGGAGAAGAGATCTTATCAATATAATAAGTTTTACGCTAGAAAAATCTTTTATCACTTTACCTACTTTTAAATTATTGAGCCTTCCTGGACAATCTCTGTCCACGATAAAGATCATCGGCCTGAGTTATCTCGCAAGTTTTAGATAGGCTCCTGCCTAATAGTGAGGAGTGTACATGGTGGGAGGAATAGACTCGAACAGAAGGATCTCATGCCTTACTCTCTCTACCGGCATATCTAGCATGATGGAAAAGGAAAAGCAGGAAATGACAGATAATCAGCAATGCCTAGCTATGATCATATTATTTTATTTCTTACTTTGTTGAATTCAATAGCTTTGATTTGGACAAAATTATGGTACACACTTGATAGGCGCCGTACCACTGCTCTCTAGCCTCTGATCCCTGCTCTTTACCATGAATTCATGATATACCCGAGTACCAAAAGCCTGCAGGTTACCCAGGCCGGGCCCGGCTTTGGTTTTGGAAAGCCGCTTGCCCACAGTCCGACCCGGCCGTCCCTGAAAAAGCCTGCATCAGTCCGGCCGTGCCCAAAGCCGGACGGACTGGCCGCTTGGGATCACTGCCTATAATTGCAAAAATATTATGGCAGCGGCACAATCCCGTGTGCTCGATCATCACCCGGGTGATGATGGCACTGGCCGGGGAAAGGGCGCACCATAGAGAATGACCGTGGCTGGGGGGGAGGGAGACAGCGCGCGGCTAAAAATGATTTCAAATTCCTTCATAACTCGTGTGGCTGGAAAGGAAAGCAGATATCATATCTTGGCGGCAACAGAAGCGAAGATGACCTGGCAACGGCCGAGATACTCCGCTATTCCTAAATGGGAGAAGTGTTTTAGGCGAGTCGTCGTCAGCCTGTGGTCTGTCCTTTTTTCTCTGCATTCGTTGGCGAGGCAAGAAGGAATATGGATGAGGCGAAGTCGTTGTTGCGTGTGAGTTCTTTTGTGGGGGACTGGGGGACTCGGGAACTATGCCATTGTGGGCGCTCAATGAAATGTGGTGAAGCTTTTGACACCTCACCTGGCCGAACTTGTTGGCCGTGTTTCATAGCTCAATTCTGGGGTGGTTGGGTCTGGCTGGCTGGCTGGCTGGCTGGTGTGGAAGCCGGGAACCGTTCCTTCCACACACCTTCCCCTTCCCTACCCGCGCCCCGAACCAACCCACCATTTCCATCTCGCGTTCTCCTTTCGCTCCCGTTTTCCCTCTCCTCTCCTGGTGGTGAAAAAACATTCCATTCTTTGCTAACTCATCGCTTTCTCTTACACTACCCCACCCTACCTACCCACCACCATCATCACCACCATCACCACCCATCAGGCCATCCCATTAGGAATACAGATCCATCACCAAAGGGAAACGGGAGGGGAATCATCACAATAGAAGGGAGGGTGTATACTGTATGAGAAGCGAAGAGTGAAGGGGAGGAAAGAAGACAATTCCCCATCTTCTTTACCCTCCAAAACACAACTCCAAACACGCCAATCCTCCAATCGCAATGGCGCCAGCGCCCCAATCAGCTTACGATGGTAATTGGGATTCAAACACCCAGAGATATGTCCTTCCACCGCTCATCGGTCTGCCGTTCTCGGAGATGAGAAAGAATGGTTATTTACTGCCCCCCTCTTTGCCTATTTGTTGTTTTTGTCCATCTAACTCTCCTTGCCTTAGGAATGGGAGCCCGGCACCCCGGGGACACGAGGTACCACCGACTTATTGTGGTTCATGGAACCTTCGCCGCGTTAGCAATCCTCATCATGATCCCCGCAGCAATCATTTGTGCCAGATTTCTCTATCACGGACGGAATCCGCGAGCAGCAATGTGGGGTCATATCGGTTTGAATACAGCTGCCTTGTTGAGCTTAACCATCACCTTTGTTTCCGGCTATGCCGCGGTGGGCCAGGAAGCCTGGGGATCGAATCCTCATCATTTGATTGGCGTTTCTCTCTACGGAGCTGTGATTTTTCAGGCATTGTTTGGGTTATTTATCCGGGCTCGGAATCAGAAGAAAGTCATCCGGAAGAAGATTGCATTCCACACCATGGTATGTTGTCTTCTGTTTGTCCATCTTACACTCGGAACTGACTTTGTGAAATAGCTGCACCATTGGCTTGGCCGCGGTATTTGGTTGTTGGGGCTTGCGCAGATTCCTCTGGGACTCTACCTTTATGGATCACCACTTATCTTGTTCATCCTCTATGCCGTCTGCGTTTTTATCTTTTTCATTTCCTGGTTTGTCTGCGAATACATGAAGACTCGCGGCTACTTTTCTCTTGGCACAATCCGTCCGACTCGAGAGACTCCGGATATGACCGAGATTCCTACAACGATTGAAGACACTTCTTTTCAGGCTGGCCATTACTCGACCGAGGTGCCTCAACGTAGGTCCGGGCGTGGAAGAGCTGGCGTGTGGTCAAGTTTATTTTCTGGGAGACGGTCTAGCGGTAAAGATGCGGCTCTTGGTGTGAGCGGGGGTGGGGGGTACGCTACCGATGTAACCAGAGCGACAAGTTTCGATACTAGCAGAGCTCCTAGTGCCCATAGCCCTGCCATCGGCGGTCTTCATGCTCCGCCCGGGCGACACAACCAGGTTCCCCCGGTTCCAAGCTTGCCAACTAACTATGGAGGGGATCAAGACGATCAAGTTGGGTCGCCAGTGGGCTCCGGGGATGTTCATAGGGATAATGGTGACAGGTATCCACAAGGGCCTGGTTCGGTAAGGGACACCGTGTTACGAGATAGCACTACGTTGGGGACAGGAGTTCATGGTGGGCCTTCGCACGTTCAGATGCCGGAGCAGTCGCCCGTTTCTCCACCATATACGGTTACCCCAGTCACTTCTGGTCCTGCAAACATGAGCAGTCCTCATACATCGGATATCAGCGGAAATTCTTCGGGTCACCTAAGATCTTACCAAATGCCCTCTTATCGACAGCGTGAGGAAATGCCACCTTCCCCCATTGCCGGTGGTGGGTACATGGAAGCGGATAACGGGTTCGTACCTGGCCCTACCCGTCACGCAGAACCACCAATGGCTCCGCTGCCGCTACCGCCAGACCCACGTCGTGGACAACAACAACCGCATCGCCGTGATAGATCTGCTGACAGTGTTCCACGTCTTCCCATGTCGCATTCGACCGAGTATCTGCCCACAGAAGAGCGCGCCGGAGAACCATCCGTCGGCCGCCGAAACTCACGAAAGAAGGATGCTCACGTTAGCGTTCAGGTCCGTGTGAACCCAGATGGTAAATCTGTCACTGTCCGCCGGGTGCCTGCGGAAGAGAGCGAGCAAGATCGTCGTGAGCGTGTACGCCTACGCGCTGAACAGGCAGCCAAGCGAGAGATGAGTCTCGATCGTGAACGCCAGCATCGTCGGAACCACTCTGGTCGTAGATCATCCGAACGGCATGAGCGACATGGACGACCCACAACCTCTGGCTCCGGAACACATGTACCCCCTGCCCCAGCATCTTCAGTAGGTGGATACGGCCCCGAGTCTTCCGTAGGCGGGTACGCCCCCTCAATAGGTGCCCAATCATCCACCATCGCGGGTGCTAGCGGCGGCCTTCTAGGAGGCGGCGCTCCACCACCGCCACAAGGCAGAATCCGCATGCCGGAGGCACCGCGAATCCCAGAGCCTCCACAAGCCTCGGCCCCCCTCAACCCGGCCAGCCCCCCTCCGCTTCCGTACGGTCTTGGCGGCGGTGTCTCTCCGAGCGCACGTGGGAGTGTAGTCAGCGCTTCGGGCACAGCAGAGAACAGCGAACTGGAGCAAGAAGCGGCGAAGTCGTATCGCAAGAAAAAGATACGTGAGGGAACGAGTAGTCTTGGGAACCCACTGAGTAGTCTGGGGGCTAGGTATGATGAAGATGGGGTTGAATGGACTTGATTGGTTTAAAACTTGATTTCCTTCTCTTTATTGTTTCGGCATTTTTTCGATTTTCAACATTTATCTCTTCGAGGCCAGATCAGGTAAAATGGATGACCTGTTGTATACCATTTTCTAAATTTTTGCATTTTCTTTTCCATGAGCGGACTGACGGACGAACAGCGCGATTTGATGACTGGTGAACAGATATATGTGCTAAGCTAAACTAGGGACTTGACTTTTTATTGATAGGAAAAATGCCCTCTGGAGCTCCCTTATTTTTATCGGTTATTATGGCAGATTTATCGGTAACGACTTTTCTTTCTTTTTGAAGACGCGAGTGTATTAATGACCTTTTTATTTCTTTCTCCACTTCTTATTCATTTCTTGTCGACTTGGTCGCTTAGCTAGTTTAATTGTAGCATTACGATAGCATGAAGTTTGTGGGCGGTAGTCGTAAGCTAGAGGGGGGAATATAAAATTGAAGTTTGAATGGGTGTTTGGTTCCTATAGTTGGGAGTTGGCCTATGATAAACGGTGAAAGGGAAAGTGACGTCATGGAAATGATTTCCTGCCGGGTTGTGTGGTGGAGGTTCTGGCGGGTTATGGATATGCTTGCTACATGGAGTGAGGGGGATCGGTAGTGTAGTGTATAGCATAGTACAATACCCCTAGTAAAGCCTAAGCATGCTTTATCATATCTCGTGCTGCTGTAACGTACAAATGCTCAGAGAGGGAGTAGGTACAGTACAGTACTGTTACAAGGCGGTACGGCGGATTATGTGTTACGACGCGCACATAGTCTATAGTGGATAGTATTATACTACCGTTAGTGGGCGAGTAAATTGCTTGGAAAATAGCCCCATCTGCACTGTTTTTGTTTTTTTTTGGGGGGGGGGCGTACGGTACGGTACAGTATAGTCCAGTTACAGTACCGTACAAAGTTCGGGCACACAAAGTTGCAGTTCGATAAACCCTGGTGTCGTTCCTCTCATGCAATATTCTATGTATGATATGATATAATATTTGTGAGTTTGTATGATACTAAATTTACTATAATATTATAGCAGTCGTACCCTTTTTTTAAAAAAAAATACCGCCAAATAAGGTATTATAGACCTTTCTTGAGGGGACGGACACGTTTTGGCGGGGGAATTATCTGGATTGTATTGTACAGCACGGTACTGTACGGATTGTATGTATGGGATGGTATGGGATGTGGAGGTGGAAGACGTGTCTGTGTGAGGGGTGCGGTATGATGATAAATTCGCCTCAGCGCTGCGCATGATATATTGTTGCAGTTTGCGGTACGTATCGTTGCATGGATGGCGTCCTGTACTGTACTATTGCACAATACCAGCGCTTGAAACTAAAACATGGCTTAACTTAAGCTTATTTAGCGCTCGTGTGTGTGAAACAGAGGCTTGTACATATCTGAGGGGCCGCCCTGAGAACACTACGGTTTATTGCTACTTGTATGATTGCTGTACCTGCTAGGCGCGCCAATTTTGGAACCTCTTGAGGGGATTGATAAGGGGGGAGGGGCTGGGAAGTATATCTTGGGTGTACTTTCCCTGTTCCTCTGTCGGGGACATGGGATGGGGAGGAGGGTTTGGCAAGGGTTTGGTTAGGGGTGCTGTACTACTGCGACTTAAGCACTTGTTTCTAAATAGTACTTTCACTGGTCTAAGTTCTGGAGCGGTTGCTAGTAGGCGTTTTGGTTGTCTTGCGGTGGAGGTTATTATACAATGAGTGCGATGAGCTTTACTTCCACCCCGGGTAAGGCCGGTCGAGGGAAGGGAGGCGGGTGTGGGTGGGGGGAGGTCTAGCTCGTCACGCTGCAGTATCATAGTACATTGTACAATACGAATACCTGTTTCTTGCTTCATTTGTGCACACTAGCTTCCAAAAGTCATCTTGGAGATTGTAGTATTACTTGATGAGTATTCAACCAGGTGATAAAACACCCTCCCCTCCCCGCTTCCTCTATTATCATCTGTTACTCTCTTCGCCATACTTCTTCTCCTGCACCTCCCCAATCCTTTAAGCGAAATAGGGTAGAGTTGCTCACTTCATACGGGGAAAGCAATGGCGAGAGGTACCCTTCCCCCCTCATCCCCCCGCCGCATACTACCAACCTAACCCCACCTACCTCAACCTCCCATAGTAAAAACCCAATCCCGCCCGAACCCACCACCAGACTACCCCCTAGTACCCCGGAACCGCACCACCGCCACCACCTCCACCACCACGAGAAAGGCCGCACCCGCCGGCGTCAAAAAACCAGCACAAAAGTCCAAAGTCAAGATTCCCAAAGGGTTGTTCAAGCGGCATGTGGAAGAAGTTACGAGGGGGGTTATCGCAGACTTGAGGGGGGAAGAGGATGGGGAGGAGGGGGGGGAGGATGGCGGGGGGGGGATGATGGAGTGGGATGATGAGGCACTGGAATTGTTGAGGGGGGCTATGGAGGGGCTTTTGGAAGTTGGTGGGAGTGGGAGGAGGGGAGGAGGAGGGTGAGTGTATGAAGGATGGCGATGCGTGTGGGCCTGTGTGGGCGTGTATGCGGAGGGAAAGTTCCTTTTATATGGTAGAGTTTATGTTAGGTCAGGTAGAAGATGGATAGGAATGTAGTTTATTAAATATTTATTTGTGATATAGCTGCCTATAAATTATCTCCGGGAGAGGGGGCTCAATCTAGTCTTTCCTTCCTTCCTTCTCCCTCCCTTCCCAACACGATTTTTGCAAACTTGAAAAATGGTCTCTATATCAAAGATGGGGGGATTCCTGTGCCCCTCCTCGGGTCATTCACCAGAACAACCCCCCTTCTGCTCAGCTATTGGCTGGCTGTGGTCAAGTGCTAATAATGCCTCCCGCTGTAAAAGAACTTCACCTCCATACTTTTACAATACAGCTCAAGGTAGCCTTCCTTTCGTGATATCCACCACTGGCGTTTTGGTGATATGCTCTTAATATCAGCTTCTACACTACTGCTATAAGCTTATACTCCCTATTCCTGTCCGAGAACTCAGGAAACTCCAGGTGAGGTGGGGCACATTCGAGAGATTATTATTATAGGGGGAGAAGCGAAGGCGGAGGCTGAGTTGGCAGAAGTTTTAGTGTTGGGCCATGTCCCGTATTGTGGAGAATATCCCGGATCTGGGGGACTGGTAACATAATATCACTCTCATATCAGGTTTAGTGCACTTGTTAATAGAAAAAAGATCTATGATACTTAATAAACTTGACATGAAACGCTTTTGATATCATTCGATTGATATTTCTAGAAAAGTGCGAAGCTAGTCTTTAGCGTGGTGTAGGGAAATTCGCTCTTATCTGCCAGCACAAATATCACCTTGTTCAGGTTTGTGCAGTTTTCTAAATACAGGATTCCTCACTCCAGGGAGTTGAGGAGATGCTGCGGTATCTTCAAAGTGAGCTGACATAAGACTGGTCCTATGTCTGGCTACCACTAGTTTTGGAGCTGTCCACTGAATACATTAGACAATTAAAACCATAAGTTTGCGAGTGGGGGCAAGAGAGTATTCAAAAGAGACAAAGGGGTTACGAGTGATATCCGATGATGTTGACCCCCCCCCCTCCAATCAGGAGTAATTTCGCGGCAGCAGAATCTAGAACTCAGCGGAGCTATCCCAAATGGGCGGGACTGCATTAGTCGAGTCCTTAGGCGGTTATTTCTTTCTGCGCCTAGGTGGCAGTTTCTGATTCAAAGGGGCATTAGAGGCTTGATATTGACTGCTTCGAAATCTGTGGGGATATCCTCTTACATGTTTCATCGGAGGGAGAAAGAATGTTGAGGGATGAATATCGCTCACAAAGACAGCTTGAAAAATTAGACTATCCGTGAACACATAAGAGAAGGAAGGAATAGGAGCGGATTTTCTGCCTCTCATCACATCCGTACAAAGGTATCGTACGATCACAGATATTACACCCAGGCTTAGACTTAACCACGGAAGCCCAACCAAATCCGAAATGCCCAATTCCGAAATGCCCAATTCCGAAGTGCCCCCCAGCCCCGCTGCCTCGCTACATGGCCCCATTTTAGCCACCACTTCAAAGGCCTACAAGACAACCCGGGACATCACCCTCCTGGCCTCCCGGATCCCACAGCTCTCCCGGCTCCAAGTCCAACAATCCTCCTCTATTGCCGAGATGAACAGGGCCTACGCCGAAGTCCGCGCCGGCAGACTCCCCCTCCCCGGCGCTCAAGGGATAATCTCCAGTGCGATGAGGGATATCGACGAGATCGCGGAGAAAGTGGATGATTATATCATTTTTTGGAGTGAGGGCGGGGATAAGGTTGCTGATGGGGAGATTTTAGAATGGAATTTTGTGAGGCATGGGGGGGAGAGAGGGGTACTAGAGAGGCAGAGAAAGAGGGCGTTAGTGAAGGGTATAATTGAGAGGGGTAGGGATGAGGGATGGAGCCAAATAAGGAAGGAGGGATCGGTCGTTGGGAAGTGGAGGGAAGATGGGGGGGAAGAAAAGAGGAGTGGTGAGGGCGAGGGGGGGGATGTGAGGGTGGAGTTTATTGGGGAGGTGAAGGACGGAGGAGCTGTGAGGGGGGGGTAATGGAAAGGGGGAGGATATTTGAAGAGTAGAGTATGTGCTCGGAGAGTTTATTGATTAGATAAGAATAGAGGGACCGATTTATAGCAATTTTTTCTACCCTTAAAAAAACTGAGGTATACAAGGCTCTCTCAAGCTTAATCGTGAGATTTCTACCTATTAAATATCAGCAAGGGGCAACGAGAAAATCCACCCACTCACTAAGCTCTAAGCCCTCCACCAGTCCGTGCCCCGTGGGAGCCTGCAATTGAGGCTCCTCATGGAGGGATCTTTACTGATGGTTAATGTGTTCGGCCATAGAGCAATGAAAGTTTCGCATCCCGTCCGCTCTGCGGTAGGGAACCATTACATCGCTTAGTTAGTATCACTGTGGGCGACCACATGAGAATCCTAGGTGCTAAACTTTTGAAGTTTCTTTTTTTGATTCCGCCTAGACTGCAAGAGGTAGATGTGTTATTACGAGTTGGCCCATTGAGCGATTGGGGGCAATGTTGGCGAGCTAAGAGGAGGCTTCCTACGCCGGGGTTTGAGGTCCTTCCTTTGGTGTTCGATGGGGGAAAGGGCTCTGATCTAGTGTTGCTTGGAGGGGTTAGTGTGGACAAGAAGGAAAAATGTGCTGATATTCTGCTTCCTTGTGATTACTATGCTAGAGGAGTCCTGTAGACAGAACGGTATCAGACGCGCGGGGAATGGTGGCATTATGAATGGTGAGCTCTGGGTAGTGGAAGTGTTAGCTTTACGTTTATGTCATGGGGGATCTCAGAGAATATTCTCCACACCTACAGTCCCAAGTGTTGAAAGCCATGATACCACCACTTTCCCCAATCATTGGCACAGCTTACCAAGCCACTCACTCCCACCCCCACTGGCTACTCCCCACGATCCATCGCTCCACTCACCAAACCCATACTTCCGATGAGGAAATTTATACTACCACCGCAACATCACAACAAAAAGAAAACTACAACCCTCCCACTTCCCAAAGCCCAAAACAACCAAAGCGTACCAGAGCCACCGTAGCCGCCCTAACTCATACTATAGCCCAAGCCGAGCGCCCATAACCGAATTCAATAACCCAAAACGGGGATGGGGGAGGAAAAGAAAAGTGAGCTAGGGTGTTATATAATTTATCCACTCCTACCCACCGCAACAAAACAACAGCTCGCCAAAGTAAAAACATCTATCCCCTGGATATATATATGTTAGCAGCCTGTGGAAAAAAAGTGGTAATTTGTCTGGTCAGGGGGTAACTTAGCCCCCAAGATAGTTTAATTTGTATTGATGTTTACCGCCTATAAACCAAATACTCCTAAGAGCCAGGAGGCCGGTCTCTGGTACGATATGTGTGTTGGGAGGTTATTGGGTACCGTAGTTTGTGCATAGGTAAAGTTTGGGGGAAAAAAACATTTCTGTTTCCGCGGGTAGCTGCGCCGCACGGCCATGTCCAGGTCAAAACATGGAGTAATTGATAAGAAACTAACCAGTACTATCTTTCCACAGACAATGGAGCCCCCACAGTTCAGGTCTAATAATGCTTGTAATAGCACGGCGCCTACTCGCGGTGGCGTGCCTAGGGTAACGGGCTCACGCTCCATTATGATACTTACAAGGTGTCATAGATTGAGCCTGCCTCTGTGATACCCTCCCTTTTACTTGATCTTGCAGTAGCACACATCTTTACGAAACGATTGCGACTATATTATAAGATAAGCGAAGCAAGACCGACCGAGTGATTAAGCATGATGATTACCGGATGCACTCACCGGCGGTAGGCCACCGAGCTATTATAGTACCTAGATACCGGGAGAAGCAAGTTCACCGAACATTCATAAGGGAAAGGGTAAAATTATATGAGCCCCCTTTTTTTGTAACTGCCCACCCTATTGTACTATTCAAAAAGGAAAAGAAAAGGGTTAGAGAAAAGGAAATAAAATATCTTACAGGTGAAAGTCTCTACATGTCGTACCTATACAAATTAAATTCCCGAGGTGCGAAAAAAAAAAAGGAAAAAAGAAAAGGGGGAAGAGAAGAGGGTTTTTGGAAAAACATTCCCTAAGATGAAGAAAGTGGATAACTGAGGATGGAAGAGAAAAAAAGTGGATAGGCGTTTAACTGTGAAGATGAGGAAGGGGGACAAGGGAGGCAATCTACCAAGAGAATGCCTCCTCCATAAAGTCTATATTCGCCTTATGTATCTTATTCCTAACGGCACGGCGGACGTCGTCGCTCAACGAACCACTTCCGCAGACCATGACGGCCATCTTGCCCATCTTCGGATCGATCTCCATGTCCAACAAGGTATCGATATTGGCTACACGGCAAAAAACTAGTTAGTATAAAAAACACACGGTGGCGAAATTACAAAACTTACGTCTACCAGGGAACATCTGCACCGTGGCCGAAGGGCTGTGAATCTCCCTCGTCGACTTGGGCCTCGTGACAAATAGCAAAACCTTCAAGACCTCCCTGCGCTTCTCCATAGCGAGGATATCCGTCATCCAGGGCCTGACCCACTCTAGATGCTCGGGGCTCTGGATAGCCCACACGAGCGTAATCCGCCGTGTGGCAACTGTGCCCTTCGCGTATCCATCTACAAGCTCACGGACGTAAGGCACCGGATGAGTAATCCCTACTCCACCGGCGACCAAAACGACAGTGCCGTAACTACCCAGGGTATCAACCTTTCCGTAAGGGCCTTCGACGAGTGCTCTTGTAGTGAATATCCTTTCGGGGGCATCATAAGCCTTCTTGTAAAGGGTGTTTGTGAAACCTGTTCTACGGCGGATGATGAGCGAGAGGGTGGATTTGCCCGCATGATATATGTCCTGACGGTGGAGGGAGAGTTTCTCGGCGTCGAATTTAACGTATTGCTCGTTCTCGCTCCAAGAAATGGTGAAGGGGTGAGAGGTCCATAGTGCTAGCCTTGGCATATACAGGTAGAGGTGCTGCCCTGGCTTGAAGGTCCACGGCCGGGGGATATGAAGCGTTACACGGACGGCGTCCCCAGGAAGGGCCTCACAGGTTGCCGTTGTCATCTTGCGGCCGACATTTCGGTAGAGAACACGCAGGAGCCGGAGGCCCCGGTCAAAAGCCCAGAGCGCGATAGCAACCTTCACGTACCTGAGCCAGGTGTAGCCTTTGATCGCCAAATGATAGTAAACACCAGTCACAGCTAGTGCCACTGCGATGATGTGGAGCACCAAAAAGGTTTCGTAAAATGCATGACGGAGGGCAGAGGGAGAGTGCAATATCAGGAAAACGAAGCAGACGACCGCCTTTGATTGTTAGAGATTTATATGTTTGTCAGGTATAGAAGACTTACGATGAAGCCGAATTGGATGAATGGGCTTGTTTTGATTGATTTTGAAACGACCTCCCAGCCAGCTATTATTTTCCTTATTAGTATTGAGCTCAGAACTCGCGGGAATTAAGAGAGGCATACATTTCATAACCTTGGCCGTCATCCAGCAAGCAGTGTGCGCCACAGCCTCTAGTACTACAATCCTCCCCAGCCACCTGTGAATAAGATTGTATGTATCAAAGGAGATACCCAAAAGCTGAACCAAAGGGTTGTTCCTCCCAGCAAGCAAGAACAGAGGTACCATATTCACAACAGCCAACACCCCAGTACGGTTCCTAACCTCTCCAAGCATGGATGTAGTACCCACTGCATAATCAATCATAAACGTACAAAAGACAATATTCCCAGCCAGATAACCGATCAGGAAGAATGTCTGAAATCGAGTAGGAAGAGTGCCCACGTTCACGACACTCGAGAGCTGGAATTCGCGGCTGTGGCGGACACGAAAGAGGGGCGAGTACATGACATGTTTCTTAATAAACAAAACCCAAGTGCTCGGGGGTGCTGCAAAGAAGCGTTGATTCTCACGGCCAAGTGATACTAGCAGGCGGATTCGGCAATATACGACGGAGCAAAATCTGTAGAATAATGGAAGGGCAGCGAAGGCCGCGAGTGATAGCATCATCCATTTACTGCACATCAATCACCAGAGCTTAGCAAACTTGACGATATCAAAGAAGGGGAGGGGAAAATCCCATGCAAACAACCAAACAGGCAAACAAGCAAGCAGGCCAAGATAGATGCCGTACCTAAAATCCGAATTCTCCCTCGATGCAGCAGTCTGCGCAGCAATCTGTGCCGGCGTCAAGGTAACACCAGTCTGGGCTCCAAAAGCCAACCCTCCAAATGAGGCCCACGCAAGCATGGTCGTCGAACCCAACATCATCATGACTCGGGCCATCGTGCCGTTTCAAAAAGTGTTCGATATATATATGCAGACGAACAAACGAAGCAACCAAAAAAAAACTTTCTTCCAAAAAATGAAATAAACGAGTGTAAATACCCCCCGCGCCAAGATGCGAAGCCAGAAGCAGGTCGGAATGGCGGAGGCAAGGAGGAAGATGGGCAAAAAAAAAAGTATCTCAGCCGGTGAGAAAGCCAACACCTGTACCGTAATGATCGAAGCAGGAAAGAAAGGGAGGGGGGAAAGGAAAGGAGGAGAGATAAAAACGAGAAGAAACCCCTCCTTTTTCAATTTTTTCTCCTCCGGCACCGGCCCACACTAACATGATTGTAGGGTTATGAAAAAGGTCAGGGATAGGAAGGGCGAGGAGGAGGACGGCGGCGGCGGCAGTGGAGGGAGAAACAACATGGGGCGATCAGGAACGGACAGGAACGGACAGCGCTGTTTTATCTGGTGCGCACCCTCATCCAGACTCCTATTCACTCTTTTTTGTCTGCCAACCTACAGCACGTCGATCAGAGGATTGGCGAGGTTCACCTAGCACCCGCACAGTATTGTACCAGGTTGTAGGGTGATCACTCGTAGAAGTTTGAGTCGCACCTTGTAGAACCAGTGTCCTTGAGGCACAGGTACAGTGCAGTACTCAGTACCGGTACTTGTAATTCCAATAGCACGGCAAGTTAAAAAAGGAAAGGAGAGCCATAGGGGTAATACAAGTACAGTAGCATGCCGGCAGTAGAGTAATTTAATTGGATATGAAACCAGCGTGACGGCGACGGTACTCGTACACCGCCAGCTCATTAGCGAATGGCAGACCGTGGGGACGGAATAGCCCTGAGACTTGTACCAAAATGTTTTCCTTCACGCGCAGTACCGGTACCGGCACTGTCGGATGTCTGTCTCCCATGCTCCCATGTGGGAGGAGTGGCCTTGCACTTGATAAGAGTTGATAGAAAAAGCAAAGGGTTCAGATGCCGGCCAAGACCCTCCCGCCCCAGGGCACACCTCCGATAGCACTGCTCAGATTGCGCCAGACAACGGAAATTAACACTTGTGTCAATTCAGGCCCGCTTCCTAAGCAAATAATCTGCTTTCTCCATGCTTTCGATCAGGTACTGGCATATGCAAAGGAGAATCTCCAATTCTGCTGCTTGACCAGGGTCGCAGCACCATTCTCTTACCAGATGCAGTTAACTTAGGCCGTGTTGATTTGGCAGCCGTCATGCCAAAGTGACAAAACTTCGAATCACCCCAGCATCTATTCGAGCAAGCGGAAATTCCTTTACAAGTATATACCCAGGGAGATGTTTTCGCACAAAACAGGGATTATTTTGCTGGTTAACCGCTCATATCTTGTACGAAAACATCTCCCCCGATACTTGTAAAAAAAACATTTACTGAGGCCAGCGGCTGAGGTCGTTAGGCTAGGGGGAGTTTGAAGTTGACCATATTTCGGGGTTGGCTTGGTGGGGGGGGTTCGATTTCGCATTGTCGGGCACCGTACCGTGCTGGTACCCTACGAGTACAAGTAGAATACAAAGCCTTGCACTGTAGCTAACTTACCACCATACTCCACCCGAGTACCAGTATTTGTACTGTACCTGGACACCGGGAAGAACTACCCAAGTTCCTTCTCCACCTACCCTCTAGGAACACCATATCCCCACCACACCCCAGCAATGACAATTAAAAACGAATTCTTAGGGAAACACTTGTTCCCCGAGCATAGTGCCAGTACCTTACCAGGATATCTCAACCCGCCACCCCGGCAAAACATAACCCTGGCACGAAACGAATAACATGTACTTGTACTCGTAATCCCTCTCCTCCCATCATCCCATCATTTCCATCATCCCCACCATCATCACGGGTGCCTGCAAGCACGAGAGGAAGAGCAAAAAATTTACGCGTCGTGGCGCTTACGAATCACCATCCTCGTTTGCGTTATCCATCGTCCCATAAGTAAACGCAGCCAAGCACTAGGAACTGTCCGCCTTACAGATACATCCGCCCCCTCCTCACCCCTCTGCCCTACATATCCAAACAATATCCTCCCCATCACATTCAAACCATTCACAAAGGCAAAACACAAGAAACACCTTTCCCAAAGAAACTCAACCTCTCGCCCAACCGTCTACCATAAACTAACTTACAGCGTTACCATATCATACAACGGTGCCCAAACCACACTACCGAAACCAATCAATAATCCCCACCACCCGCAATCCCCAACTGTGCGGGTCTCCTCTCACAATCCACTCTGCTCGAGTATGATACCCGAGTATAGTAAAAATAATAATAAAAAACACCTCCGCAAAAGTCCGCAAAAGTGTTGGTGAAATGGCCTTTTTTCACCAAAACTCGCCATGTTTGATCAAACCCCCACACCTGGAATGGCTTCAAATAATGTTCATGATTTACCTAGTTGTTTTCACCTTCATTGCAGCTTTCATCCGATACCACTTATCAGGTGAATTTATTCTATGGGCCTAAGCTACAAGCCTTCAAGGTGGATCATACCCCTTGCAATGCCAATTTCATATCTAAAATAGCACTTTTTCACAGACTCAAAACTTTAGAACTTGATAACTTTTCCAATTTTTCACGAAATTCATTCAGAATTGTGTAAGAGTAGGAGAAAGGTACTGTAACTATATATGAGAAGTTATGTTGGAAAATCTTTTGTGGTTTATGAGCTACAAGTAGCTAAAAATCGATGTTTTTGGTGTAAAAAGCCCATTTCACCAAGACTTTTGGGGAGGTACTTTAGATCCAACTACGGTAATCAAATCTGCTTCAATCCCGGCACAGACACCCCAGCCCTCATAAAAAAGAAAGGCCAACTCCACCCTATACCCTCTCCCAGAAACCCCGCACCAATAATCCACCAGTACTTGTACTGGTACAAGGAGCACTGGAAAAGAAGAGTGGCATCGTAACAGTATAGAATTATCTGCCCAGAAGACGCCCGGGCCTCATTGCCCCGAGATCCACTCATCCCGCGAGCGAGCAAACGAGCAAGCAGGAAAAAAAAAAAAAAGGTTTGTCGTACAATCATGTGCGTGCACGGGATGGATGGCCTAAATTTCCGGGCACCAGTCGGCATATGAGTACGAGGTTTCTTGTTTTACAAAGGAAAGAAAACAGAACAAGGGCGCCCAGAAGGCCGGGGTTGTTGCCGGCAGCAGGGTAAGGGGCACTTGTACTGGTAATCGCAAGTTTGATACCGCGCCGACTCGACGGCGGAACGCCTTCGGAGCATAGTGTGGGGAAAATGAATACAGGACGGTCCTATGCATGGAGGATCACTCGATATTCGCTTGTGCTGGTTCTAATACCGCAAGAACTCGAATAATTGGACGTCACACAAAGCGGTTAACTTAAGGTGTGTATTGCGAAGTGGTCTTATGTCTCAGTGAATATGGGTTTCATTATTTCTTGGCAGCTAATCATGCAGAGTTTTCTCCCTTGTTGGCATCATCTTCACTACGATTAGCTGCCAAGAAATAATGAAACCCATATTAACTGAGACATAAGACCACATTCGCAATACACACCTTAAGTTAACCTCTTAGCGCGAGGTCCAATTATTCGAGTTCTTGCGGTAGTTGGGAGGAAGACCTCATGTGCTACCTCTAGGGTAAACACGTGCTGTAAGTTATGGAGGGATTGAGGCTGTGGGCGCTTTCTTAGGCTCCGGCTGCCGGCGGTGTAAAAATCGCCACACAGTAGGGTACCCACACGGTACTGGCACACTATCCAAGTTACTCGGCCGATGAAATGGATTACAGCTATTCCCCCAAAATTAGATGCCCACGGAGGCATTCGTTATTATGACGAGATCACTTAATTTTTCCCGTTCTAGGTGCCTGAAAAATCGCCAGGCATCTCAGGGAGGTGGTACCGGTGCTGCACAGGACCGCTAATAGCATGATAAGGCATTTCAAGGATGGTATTGCGGATGGGTTTTCAATCTGTTATTCGGGCACTAAACAGTCCTTTCACAGTTTGGGGAGGTATGTATCGCGTCAAGCAGATCGAGTAAGGATGGATTTGTTTTTTTTCGTCCCGTTGCCAACCGTCATCCTAATTGACCCATTTCACCATCGCGCCATCCCTGATTCCTAACCCGCAAGTAAAACGAGGTTTCGTTTCCAGTAGCACATTACATCATACTCCCGCTGGTTGTTAAGCCAAAGCTATACAGACCCCACCAGGGAAAATGCTACTTTCCCAGCGATTACCCGGTTTCCCATCTTCGCTCCCTTGAGCAAAAGAAACAATAGTAGAAGCTTTTCGTAAAATGAATAATGTCCCAAACGTCCACTAGTAAGAATAGAAAGAACAAGCAAAAAGGTAGGAGTAAGAATGTGATGGAGTGAAGAATAAGAGGAAAAAAAGAAAGAGAGGGGGGAAGAGACAGGCAAAAAAAGTATCAAGTTAATTCGTATTAACCTGACGGTTCCCAATTTCCGTTTTATTCGAAAGCGAAACAAACCCTAAAGAGATAAACGCCTATTCCATCTCGTGGTTAGGACTTCCTTGACTGCTCCTCCTCAATTTCTCAGCCTCAAGATTTTCGTAAAGCAGATAAAGTGCTCTCTCATTGCTGGTAGCACTTCCCATGATGGTAAACATTCTCTCTCCAGTGTCGTCATGAGGCGTCTTGGCAATGCTGATTCTAGCACCAGAGCTCCTGCGAATCTCCTGAATCTTGCTTCCTCCACGGCCGATAATGCATCCAACCATGTCAGCGGGGATCGAGATGTTTTGAGTTTCAATTTCCTCTCCATTGTCAGTGTGCATGGGTTGGGCATTCGAAGAAGATGGAGAACGGTCGGAAGGACGTCCGGAAGGCCCATCATGGCGACGATAAGGTGAGCTATCAGAAAAGTCGGCACCGTTTCCAGTGCGAGCGTAGGAACGAGTGTTGCCGCGTTCGCTGCCGTATCTATCGCCTCCGCCCATCCCATTGCCCATTCCGACACTGCTAGAACCACCAGGGCTGCGAACTGCGGGATTATATAGAACAGTTCCGGTGCCCCTCTGCCAGTCATCAACAAGACATTTCCCGATTTCCCAGATGGCTGCACGAATAGCTTCAGGATCTCCAGCAACATCAACCACACGTTCAGTCGATTGAGGGAGCATTTCCTTAGCAGCAGTCATACGGGTCCCCGAGACATCCTGAATGTGCTTGATCTTCAACCCCTGACGGCCGATGATAGTCCCCATTTGATTGTGGGAGATGAGGAGGCGGAGGGCTGAAGGATTGTAATTTCCTGTTAGCTTAAGAAACTGATATCGGGGGAAGGGCCGATACTGCAGATCGGTATAGGGGGAAGGGGGGAAAGGATATTAAAAACATCACGTACTTCCAGGTCCAGGAGGCCCACTACTGGTTGTACTTGGAGGGCTATCGAGCAAAGTTTGAGACACCATTGCATAGGCCTTAGCTACTCCTTCCAAAGGTCCAGTAACAGTGAGAACTCTATCGGCGATTCCGGTAACCACTTTGCTAACACCAGCCTTCACACCGGTCTCTTCTCTAAGGTCGGCAACATTTTTTCCAGCCTTACCAATAATTACACCAGCTTCCTTAGACGAAACAATTGCACGGAGGGTGAGCGGCGATTGGGCATACTCCTCTTCGGTACGAGCTCCTTCGTGGTCCCCTTCGTGATGGTCATCATTGACATTTAGGTTTTGAAAAGAGTTATCGAAAAGCGATTCATCGCCAGCAGGACCGTCGTGGTTGTCGGCGACTTCGTTTGACATGACGAATTAGAAGCGAGAGTTGTTAGATAAGGTTAGGGATGTTAGGGTTTGCCTTAAGGTTTTAGAGTGGGGCTTGCTTCCTTAGTTTTGGTTGGGAGGAGCAAGTTGTTGGGGATGTGGCGATGGATAGCCGGATGCGGGGTGATGCGGGTCGAAAGGTAGTGGGGGGGATCGGAGGAATGAGAAGAATGGTGGAGAGATGGAAATTAGATAGGCCGGAAGTTCGTGAGCCACGGTAGGT
>Ga0307509_10003348_pt1 | contig 24444 bp, 11 predicted proteins | sample 10_EM_MG_FD_202245 | JGI IMG/M metagenome (GOLD analysis project Ga0307509, IMG submission 202245) | Populus trichocarpa ectomycorrhiza microbial communities from riparian zone in the Pacific Northwest, United States - 10_EM | ecosystem: Host-associated > Plants > Roots > Unclassified | place... | reverse complement strand
GTTTGATTTAAAAAATAAATCAAAATCATTTTAATTTTTTTTTTTATCAACCTAAATTGGTCATTAAGGTATGAATATTTTTTAGTATTAATCTAAGTATTTGCAATTGGATTCAATTGTACGAATTTTATGAACTTGGGGGAAAAAAGAAGGCATTTTGAGCTACGAAGCTGAAATGAGAATCACAAGTCTCTAATTCCATGTCTACTCCTTGGTGACTTGAGTGGTGAAGGGATTTTATTTAAAAATGAAAAGGTTTCATGAAAATCATTTGCGTTTTTAAAAAACTCTTTTTTTTTCAAATATAATTCCAGAAGTACAACACAATCAGTTTAGGTTAATCTGACTAAGAAATTAGTATCATTGTGGATATTAAAAATAATTTTTTTAAAAAAAATACAATTTTAAAATATAATTTTTATTGCTATTCCAAAATCCTCTAAAATAATTAATTATTGGTGATGGAAACTATACAAAAGATGCCTGAGGACCGAATAATTTAAACCAGCAAGAGATGAGCACATAAGCGGTTTGTACACAATAACGTTGTTTGATCTGCCAAAAACCTGTCAATCATGCAACAGCACGACAGTAAATATTGTAACTGCTACAGAATTTATTTAATTTTTGTCTAAAACTAGAGTAAGAGAGGATTTAAGTTTGTAGGATAATTAAAATGCCATCTATGATCTAACAATTAGATAAAATCACGCTAAAGGAAAATAAATTGAAGAAACATATTCATTGAATCCTGCCGATCATGGGGGGTCGATTTAGTGACTTTGTTGACTCAAAATTTGGCCCAATTTGATTTTTTTAACCAATTTAAATATTAATCTAGATAAACATGAACAATTTAGCATGTTAATTCACAACTGAATTGATTTAGCGAGGTCCAAGTTCACTCAAAAGAATTTTTATTTTATTTTTATCTGGTATTATTTTAATTATTTTAATATTCATCTAAAGCCATATCATTTTAATTAAAAAAACAATAAAATAACATCGTTTTAAATTAATTTATTAATATAATGAGTTGGGTCCTTAATTAAGACCCGGGCCTGAAAAATATGGCAGGAATAAATAACAATTTAGAAAGTATGGTTTTCTTTGTTGGCACTTGTTGCATAAACTAGAACCTAATGCATAAATTTTAGGTCATTTATTTTTTTTCCCTCATCCCAAGAAATAATAAAAAAAGAGATTTATGGGAATTAAAACGGCAGTCTCTTTCTTTACTTTGCTGGCAGATGTAGGAAGCAAAACAGGAACAAGATGCACAAAATTAAGGTTAAGAGAACGAGTGGCCCTGATGTGATTTCAACAACAACAACAAAAAAAAAAAGTAGCCAAAAACACCGAATGAGACAAAAGGTTCGTAGAGTAGGAGTGATTAGTGTAACGTTCAAAGGGAGAGCGTGTCACATCCTTTCTCAAAAATGGACATCTTTACCTCTCTGGCTCTTAACAATGCCAATAAAGCAAGCTTCGCTTATAAAAAGCTAATGCCCTTTTCCTTCTGCAACGTCCTCTTCTCCCTCCCTCCCTCCTCCTCTCTCTAACACCGTCTCTTCTCTCATTTTCTTTTTAAGCAACTTGTTTTGTCTTCTTTCCTTTATAGTTTTCTCTAAAAAAGACTGGAAAAAACCATGCTTTCTAGACTAAATAGCACCAGTGTTTGGCTTGAAGATCATAAAGAAGAGCAAGATTCAACAACAAACCACCTCCACCACCACCACAACAACATTAACAACACTACTGCAGCTGGTTGTGGTGGGGTCATGTTGGAGGGCAGGGAAGAAATGGGTTCTCTTTCTACTTTCAAATCCATGCTTGAAGTGGAAGATGAGTGGTATGTGAGTAACAACAACAATACTATTCATCAAACCCATCAAGACAGTATCAAAGACCTCACCTTTTCACCAGGTCTTGGTGACCCAGATAATCTTTTGCTTCACCAAGTGGATTCTTCTTCATCTTGTTCACCTTCCTCTTCAGTTTTCAACAACTTGGATCCTTCTCAGGTACATTACTTTATGCATCCAAAACCGTCTTTGTCTTCACTCCTTAATGTGGTTTCTAACAACCCTTTAGAGCATGGGTTTGATTTGAGTGAAATTGGTTACCTTGAGAATCAAGGAACAAATTCAGCTGCAACCGCAAATGTTTCAGCTTTGTTAAACAGGGGAGGTGGGGTTTTGGGAAACTTGGGGAATTTCTCGGATTTGAGTTCAAATAGTCAGATTAGCATTCCTAATTTATGTTCTGATCCACAATTTTCAAGTTCTCGGATGCTTCAGTTACCTGAAAATGGTCCTGGGTTAACTAGTTTTAGAGGGTTTGATGAGAATTCAGGGAATCAATTGTTTTTAAACAGGTCTAAATTGTTAAGGCCTCTTGAAACTTACCCTTCAATGGGTGCGCAACCTACTTTGTTTCAAAAGAGAGCAGCTTTGAGGAAGAATTTGGGTGATAATGGAGGGAATTTGGGACTTTTGAGTGGGATTGATAGAGATAAAGGGAAGAGTGAAATGACTCAAATTAGTGAAGAGAATGACAAGAAGAGAAAATTTAGTAGCGGAGATGATTTTCTTGAGGATGTGAGCATTGATGGGTCGGGTTTGAATTATGATTCTGATGAATTTACTGAGAATACCAAGGTGGAGGAGATTGGTAAGAATGGCGGGATTAGTTCAAAAGCGAATAGTGGTGTTACTGGTGGTGTGGATCAAAAGGGGAAGAAGAAGGGGCTTCCAGCTAAGAATTTGATGGCAGAGAGGAGGCGCCGGAAGAAGCTCAATGATAGGCTGTACATGCTGAGGTCTGTTGTTCCAAAGATCAGCAAAGTAAGAATTTTCCTTCCTCGTCATTTTCTTGTGAATTAGATATTTCTTTCCTGTTATTTTTTATCCTTACAATCATCCAGCATGTTTGTGTTTGCTTGTGTCTGAAGGGAATGTTTGTAAATTGTTTTTTGAATGAATAGCATCTTCTGTCTGCATGTTGAGAAATGGATAAAAAAAAGTGCATTAATTCCTCTCACATGGACCCTGGTAGAGTTGTTTACTTTCACCATAATTTTTTGGGCCATTGTTAAGAACTTAGGGTATTAAAAATTGTCTTCAACATAAAGTTGTTGAATTTCAGAATTTCTTCTTCTTTTCTTTTCTTTTTTCTTTCCTCTGAATTGGTTAAATCTTATTTGAATTCCTTCTGCTGACATATGTTTTGCTATCTTCCATAGACTTAACATTTCTTTCTATCCGTGCCTGTTTGAAGTTCAATGTTCCTAAAACTTCTAAATTGTTTGTATATTTTGCTTTCTTGTCGTGGCATACACATGGATCTCGATTTTTCATTTATTTATTCACAAGGTTGATTATTAAGTCACTGCTTGCATTCGGCAATGATTATTTTAAGAAATCCCCTTCCAATACACAGCTTGTGATTCTGACATGAGTTGCTGGCTTACTTAAAATACCTGAGATTGTGTTTTGAACAAGAGAAAAGCGTAAAGGTTGGGTTTTATTTTAACTTATTAAGCTTTAAAATACATAAGAAAAACACAAGATACCTTGAATTTGTGAAGGATCTGCCTAAAGCCAAACTCTTCCCCTTCGGTCCAACGTGAATTGCAGCGCTCACCTAACTGTTTGGATTTCCTTCGTTTCCTTGAATCAGAAAAGAGTTCATAGCCTGATTCATTATACGCTGGTTCGTAAGAACACACACACACACACACACACATATATATATATATATGCACTTTTTTTGCTAATTATCCTCAGAAATATCTTGTCATTTAATTTTCGTTCTCATATAGATTCAGGAACTGCAGAAGAAGTAAAAAATATTCAAAATAACCTATTTTCTTACTGTCTTGGTTGGCTGAACCTCTAGCATCTGTCATTGAATTTTTATCACTGGGCTGACATGACATGTTCAATAGTCATCTTGGACTGAGGAATATTGAGATTCATAATGCACATGACAAGTTCTTGAAACAATAGTCTTCAGTTTTTGTACTTTTTGTTTAATTTGGCTTATCTCGGTAATGCTTTCTCCAACATCTGATATTTTAGGAGGAAAACAGAAATCTGCCACTCTTTTAAGCCTAATTACTAGGAGATGCATTTGGATGTTGGAACTTCAAATTTTTTGCCCGTGCTTCATTAAAATAATAAGATGTGAGTTTTAATGGTCTTGTGCTGACAGATGGATAGGGCATCAATCCTTGGCGATGCAATTGAATACTTGAAGGAACTTCTGCAAAGGATTAATGATCTCCATAATGAATTGGAGTCGACTCCCCCCAGCTCGTCATTGACACCGACAACAAGTTTTCACCCTTTGACACCGACTCCATCAGCACTTCCCAGCCGTATCATGGATAAACTTTGCCCTAGCTCATTGCCAAGCCCAAATAGCCAGCCTGCAAGGGTAATTTTTTCCCTTCTTTGTGATGTGATTTCCTTATTGTCTCTAGTGTGTCCAAGATGATCACCTAGATTTTTCCATGCCCTATTTTCTACTGCCATGACATTCAGTTCCTGCTTCTAAAATTTTCATGGAACAGTTCACTTGGATATGATATCATGGGCTCTGAATAACTTATAAAGCACAAACTTGGTTTCATGTGGTCTGTCTGTAATAAATATTGAAAATGGCTGATTAATTCTGTGTTACCCAAACAGGGAAGCTTGTTTTTATATGTAAATGGTATTTTCAAGCTTTCTTTTAATCTTCTCGGGCATCAACTTTTTCATGGTGTTAAACTCGGTTGAGTTTCTATTTTGCTAAACATACAGGTTGAGGTTAGAGTGAGAGAAGGAAGGGCTGTAAACATCCACATGTTTTGTGGCCGCAAACCAGGTCTTTTGCTCTCCACCATGAGAGCTTTGGATAACCTTGGGCTAGACATTCAGCAAGCTGTCATTAGCTGTTTCAATGGTTTTGCCATGGATATTTTCCGAGCTGAGGTACATTTTCTCTGTTCTCAATCTAGAATACAAAGCTAAATTCTAGACAATGTGTTGCAAGCCTTGTATAAACTGACGTCAACCCACCCTGTGAAGTAAAAAACATAGCAAATGTCTAATTATTTATGATGATCCCGTTAGTTGGTACTTATTATCTGATAAAATGGAAGAGAAACTACAAGGAGTTGAGCTTGTATGTCTGAAGTCTCTTTTGAAATTTTGGGATATATCATAACAGATACATGGTCTTGCATCTATCCAAGGGTTTTCAATCTTATTTAGATGTGCTCAGACTGAGTTGGGATTGTTGTATTGTCTGCTTCATCCCTGGATTGCTGACATGACATCTTTTTATTCCTCAGCAATGCAAAGAAGGGCAGGACATGCATCCAGATCAAATTAAAGCAGTTCTCCTGGATTCAGCTGGCTTCCATGGCATGATGTAGTGGTCAAATGAACTTGAAGAAAGGTTATGAACTTCAGTTGCCTATTGACGGGAAAAAGTTGCTCGATTGTTATCTTTTTGTCAATCAAAGTGGTCTTCTATACCACCAAATAGTTACTAGTTAGCTGCCTCCAAAGGCCACCCTGTAGGATAGGTGCCATGCAGAAAAATTCACCATTAGTTTCAAGTTTTTGGAAGAATCAGAATTCTAATATTTCCTGCTTTTGCTGTAAGCATTTCAATAAAATTGGCCCGTTTGGAACAATACTCCCAAACTGTTACCATATTTTTGCCCATATAGGCTTGGCATCCTTAAATGTACCATGCCCATGTCAGAAACAGACAGTAATTTAACATGTGCTCAAGCGTATCAACAGCCTGTTTCCTTGAAATGTTGGAGGAAACCTGTCGAGTCCAACTCGAATTTATTATTCTTCTTTTCTGCAGCGTGGCTTATCCAACCATCTGAAAATCCAATCTTAAAAGTAAAAAGCTGTAGCTCAATTTTCCTTCTGTATGATCTCAGTCCTCACACACTTGCCACTTTCAAAATGGCTCTCCACTGCAGCTTTTCGCTTATCTTTTTGTAACATGTTCTTCTCAACACACCGCATGCCCTTCCTCCAATTATGACAAGTACCTACCCTAATTTTTCAAATTACACAGGCCACCCGGTTCTTTTTTTAACATACCTCTAGAGTTTTAACTTCAAATTGCATTACAATGAAGTCACATGATAATGGAAAACAACTCGAGACAACGTTGAATTCCAACAGATGGTAGATGAAATTCGTTGATAAAAAGCTTATTAGGTGACCCTAGCTGATGAACAAGAACCATAAACCCAGTAACGTCCCTACTTTGGATCTCATAATATCTGCAAGCAAGGCCTATCATAAACTTTGTCCAGCTAAGAATTGTCCCAAATTTGATATCCCATAATTTTAGTACGATACTTTGTATAGTAGTTTGAATTTACTCGAGACAACTTTGAATTCCCATCGACCAAGCAAGATACGGAACGAGAAAGACCCATCAGTGTAGTACAGAAACCAAAATTTTAAAGGAGAAAGCTCAGGTCCAATCGTCCATGTCCTTCGATCCAATCTGATGAAAACGTCACACACATGCCCTAGATAAGATAAGACGACACCTCCATCAATTGGCTGCAACAAATGACAACCCAGTTTAATTTTTACCTCATCTTTTACATGTGGACACCCCCTTGTTCCCCCATCAATGCTAACTCCTCGCCAAAGGGTACCCTGGCCCCGCAACCCACATGCAGAAGACCGAGGCCCTTTATTTACTGGGATGGGTGGGTCAGTCACTCTTCTGTTATAGCTCACAAGCCACAACCACCCACTTCTTGACCTTTTTCTACTGTCTGCCTAAATCTAAATGTTATCTTTTACGGTCCCGAGTCCTGACCTTCAAGGCTACAACACCTACCCCAAAGCGCCTACATTACTACAAACACTTGGCGATGGCCATCAACGTTGGAAATCAAAGCTTATGAAGTACTTGAAAAATAAATGATTTGCTAGCAAGCTTTGTTCTGGTCAGGAATACGGAATCCAACATGGAACATTGGAAGATGAGCTAGACTTGCCCGAAAACCCATTAGATGATGGATAGACATATACTTACATAAAGTGGTTGGGTGAAGGTAAGATAGTTATGTACAAGGTGGGATGATTTGGAGAAAAGCAAGGATAATGATTGCCTCGCTAGACATTACGGGTATATATATTTATGTATAACTGGACACCATACAATACTAACTCCATAAAAGGTCCAAAATTGGATTATATATCATTCTTGCATCTATTTCTGATACCAGCAAACTTCACATCCTGCAATACGTAGAGTGGCTTCCATCTCATTCTTACCAAATACCAACTGATATGTGACCATTGCACTCTCTAGCTGCCAGTACCCAAACCTGACATAGGGAACAGCAAAGAAATTTCTTCGTCAACATCTATATTCAAAAGGATGAAATTACGAGGAAAAGGGCTCATGGCATCTGAACAAGATTTGCTGCTAAGAAATGCAAGCACAGATAAGTAAAAAATTGTTTTGTACAACTAGAAAATTACCTAAAATTCAAAAGAGACAAATCTAACAATTCATAGGGCTACATGCTGAAGGAAGTGGCAGATGTTTGGCTTCCTTGGCATCATCCTCACCCTCCATATCCATTGGATTCTCAACGCCCTTTGAATTCATGGCGCCTGGTTTAATCTTCTGTGCCTCCTCTTTGGTGTAAATAACTATCTTCCTAACCATGCCAACAAATTCCCTGTTTCACACACATAATGCCACCGGTTACACAAGGCCCTCGCAGAAAAAGACAACAGAGATGGATGCCTATATCTGACTCCAGAGACAACTGACAAGACATTTTAAAGAAAATTTAAGAAAGGCCCTTACTGCCAGGGATCATCTCCAACAAGCATCATATCATCCTCATCGTCTGTGTACACAATCAGCCAATTCTTTTGGGGAGCCATTAATTCACCATTAAATTCAAACAGCCTGTCCAATTCAGCAATCAACTCATCATAGTTATTGAACTTGGCAAGATCAACAGACCTACCAAGTGCAATCCCCTGCTTGTGAACCTGAGGCAAATTAAAAAAAATATGCAATTAGCTTCAGGTTTCTTCTAATATGCATATATCAATATCTCATATAACCAAAAGAAAGACATTTGTGAACAAATGGGCAACCTTCGTACAACTCCTGGTTGAGCCATTTTGTGCTTTTCCATGGTTGTCCTTTGTTCGCAAATGACCAGCTTGGAATGGTTTCTCGTTTTCATTTTCATCAGTCATCTTCGAACCTTTGGATTGTTCTGACTTCTGATCAGATTCAAATGTAAGTTGGTGACTCACAGGTTGGATATGACTCAGTGGTTCGTTCATCGTGATTGTGGTCCCTGCTGCCTCTGGTGCAACAGGTTTACTAATTTTCAAAGGAATCCCAAAGAGCTTGCAGTTTCCTTCCAGGGATTTTCCAGAATCATGTTCTTGCATCAAAACAGGTTTGGGCATTAACTCTCTCGAATTAGCATGATTATCAAAATGAGATGGCGGGGGATGCATCATCCAGTTTTTATGCGACTGCTCAACTCTATGACCTTGAAGCACAGGATACTCACTAAACACATTTGCCCGTGCTTGATATGTTACATCGCTGCCTTGTACTGGAACCTTTGTATTCGACTCTGACAACTTTAGCAAGAGACCCGAGGACATTATGGACCACGGGCTGGCAAGCAAGTTAAACTGCCCTTGATCTGACAAGTGTTTCTTCGTTGGATTAGCAGCCACGGCAGTTTGGTCAACAAACGGGGCACCAAACCCATGGAATGAATCAGAATTTGTCCCAAAGCCAGATAGCAAATCTGTGCAGGTTGGTTCATGCCTCGCAGAGGACATCCACCTCTCTGATCCAAATCTTCTTGAAGTAGATAACACATCGATCTTCTCATCATCTGCTGAGGATGGCCACATAACAGACTTTTCAGCAGCATTGGACTCATTGCTCTCTGCAAAAGTGCCTCTCAAGGTCGAGAATTCTTGACCTTGCAAGACCCTTGAAAATCCACTTGCTGATGGAGGGTCTGCAGTTACTTTGAATGAACCTACACATTAATAGTCAAGAGACCTGAATATCATTCTAGCTGCTCAAATTATCTACAAAAACATCAATGAGTGAATCGCAGGGCTACCATCTCTAGTAAGAACTGAGGAGTCAGGGGATGAGGGCACCATGTTTGCTCGAGGCCTTTTAGGCCTGGGCAATGGAAGAGGATTTAGTGCAGGAGGTGCTAGAGCAGGCTCAATTTTCCATGGTGAAACTCTCTCTGGCCGAGGCATGGTAGAAGTTTCATCCCATCTCACCTGAAAGTACCATAAATAAAGCTGCTTAGAACCATAAATGAAAGTGTTGCATGGCATCATAAATACTGAAGCACTACCTTAAGGCACCTCCATTTAGAATTCTTCCACCTCCCGGGATCGGCATCTTCAATTCCAACAATAGTGCCAGTAAATCTACAGCAGAGAATCATGAACACTTAAAACGTTATGTCTTCCATAGACACAAACATCCAATAATCCTACAAAGCTTAAATCACAAACAAGAAAAGGCATGAAAAACTGGAGGTCTACAAATGAGACGCTACCAGTGAACATTTAACTTCCAGATAACAGGTAGCTTTCATCACAAAACCTATAAGCAAGCAGCTGTCATACCTTTGCTCAGGAGCTTCTTCTCCTTCAAATCTCATTTTAAACCTCATCCCTATGGAATAACTATTCTTGACAGACTCCATGTATTGATCAAAGGGGACAATGAACTCCGCAGGACTTGTCCTGCAGCAAGACATTTAGAATGTTTAAGGAAAGCAAATCAAACACTCAAATCATATTTGCTACTATGTTAGTATAATAGATGAAAGCCATGGATTCCCCTTTCAGTTCAGTTTGTATAATTTACTAAATAATAAGACTGATCCTCTTCAAGGAATCAGACCATGCTAACCAAAATCCAAATCCCATGATGAATAAAAATCAGAATCAAAGAAAAATGAGAACTGTACAAATTTACATGCCACAGATTCATACACACATTACTTGACCTGTAACATACTTATTCCCCACAGAAAATTAGTAATAAACCATTCACCTTGGCTTGTAATAAACAGTGAACAGGGTCCCCGTTGAAACAGCATGCCATGCTGTAGCAAGCACCCCAAGATGCATGCTGTGGCTGGATATGACAGATGATGGAACATTACCCTGCTGTCTCATTGCACGTCTAACACCAACTCGAAGTTCTCCATTCTCACCTCTATAAAATGCAAATACACATTTTATTCCACTCAGACACATAAATATTATATTAGAACATTGATGATATAAAAAAGAAACCAAACCTTAGAAATATAAACGCATCACCCGCAACAAGCCTTTTGGAGCTAACAAACACGCTCCATCCACTCTGAAGCAAGTGCCTCCGTGGTTGGCCTGGCATTGAAATCATTGTGCATATTAAGCAACTGGCATCTTGAATGCTACAATAATAATCCATGCCTTCATACTAAATGCATGAAGACTATATGACAGCACGTTAACATAGTCATAGCAATAATAGTGATATTCATGCTGAAAGGGGTCTCAATAAATTCACAAATAGGTGGGAAAGGTTTGCATACATTCCTGCCATACTAGAGAGGATACCAAGTTGATTGTTCGAGTATGAGATGATTACCCCGAAAAATGTGTCGGAAACGCCATTCATTTCCATGCAAATCCTTGGCAACCAATTCCTGTGTTGGAGGCTGCCTTGACATATCCTGTAATAAAGCAAGGATTAAACTTCAAAATCTACAACCCAAAGTCCTAGTTCAACAAAACCCAAAGGAAACCCCTAGGTAGAAGCTGTGAAGCTCACCAAAGGTGGAAGACATTCATCTGCATGTCTTCTAAGAACCGAAAATCCACCATGAGTACTGGTATCCGAAGCAGTCAGGGTTTTACAAAATGAATGTACATGAAATCGCGGTGGTGGAGGTGGAGGAGGCTCCTTCTCCAACACACTCTCATCTTGCTAACATTAAAAAAAACCACAAAAATAATCAGAATTTCCATTCCAGTTCCATCCAAATTATCCAAACACTGCATAACCACAAATCATCAGTGAATACTCACGTTGTGCTCAGGAAGCAGAGTCACTTGCGCAAACACCTCATCAGTATCTGGTTCAGCCTAAAAAAAATTCACAGATTACCCCATTAACAAACCTCACACATAAAATCCTCGAAATCCAACACAAACTAATCAGCAGATTTCCCATACCTTCAACTGAACATTAACCACACGACATAAGATCTTCGGTAGAAGATTATACAGCGGCATCTGCTGGTCTGCTACCTGATTCGTTGATGCCTCCACCTACACCCATTTCACAACCCAATCACACCAAAAATCTAACAAAAAAAACTTCAGAAATCAAGAAAACAAACTAAACCCACAAAAAAAATATAACAAAAACACTCTGAATGATTGCTGAGAATTCTCAAAAATGGCAAAGACAAAACAACTAAAACAAAGTAAGACCTGCTCTATATGTCCTTGAGGGAAATAAAACACACGATCTCCTTCACGAGGTACAGTCACTAAAGGACCAGCACAAGCATGCCATAGCTCATTATACAGCGCCGTTTCAGCATCTACAACTACAACACAAAACAAACTAAAAATAAATAAAGAAAAGAAATCCACAAAAATCAATTAAAAAAATCCATTGAAGCAAGAATTGTACCTCTAGCTGAACTTGGATGAGTAGAATGATTTTTCTGCCCTTCCATGGCTTCACTGTAACCAGAAGTGAAGCTCTCTCCTCCTCCTCTAATGTTTCCACTGTTAGCTTTCGCTGAAATCTCTGAAGAAGCCATAGAATTATCACAATCTTTCCTTCTCTTACTTTAGATCTCTTCTTAATCACCTTCAAACACAATAACTTAACTTTATTTCACAAACAATCCAACTCCAATCCACCATTTCTCCACTTTCTCTCTCTAAAACTAACTTTCTCTCTCTAAAACAAACTATCTCTCTCTAAACAAACTTTCTAACCTTCACGGTTACACACACAGAAGCAACACTAACACCATAAAAACTACTTCTCTCCCATTTCTCCACCAAATTTCTTCATCTAAACTTCAATTTTGCTCTTCACTTCTCTCTATTCCCACAGTTCTAGTTACCAATTCAATCTTGCCTTCACACTTCTCTGTATACACACGGTGTTCTCCCCGTACACACACGGTGCTCTCTCTCTTCTCTCACTTTATCTATCTGCTTTGCCCCTTGTGTGTGTTCCTTTTTTTGTGTGATGTTTGTGAAGGAGGAGAGTCTTTAACCATCTCTGGTCAAATGTTAACCGGTCACCTGTATTTGCATTGCCTTGCCTAGAATGTTTGTTTTTGCTTTTTTAAAAATATTTTTTGGAAGATAAATCTTCAGAAAAAATTTTATTATATTTTAAAATTGTTTTAATATGTAAATATTGAAAATAAATTTTTAAAAATAAATAAATATTATTTTAATATATTTTCAAATAAAAAATACTTTAAAAAATAAATAATATTATAATTCCAAATATACTCATTCATAAACTTTTTTTTTTGCAGTATTATAAATGTAAATAGTAAGATGAGGACCAATAAGCTTTGAGTGCACTTAATTATTTTAATTAATTTCATTGTTTAATTTTTTATTTTTCAACTTTCAATCTTATATTAATATTTATATTCAATTTGAGAATATTTTTTTCAAAAATAAAATTTGATTTTAATTATAGTATAAATTGATCTAGAAATATCTTTTATGATAAAAACATATTTAATGTGATTCATACTCATGGGTTGTTGGGAGTGAAATTTAATTTTCTTTTTATTAAAATTTGAATTTTTTTAATGTTTTTTTATTTTTTTGATATACCAATATTAAAAATAAATAAATAAAATAAAAAAAATATACTATTTTGATGTTTTTCAAATAAAAAATATTTAGAAAAATAACTATTACTTTTTTTATCTCAATTAAATTCTTTTTTTCAACTAATTTAAAAGGTTATTTGATCAATCTTAGATAATTTAGAAGGGGAAGGCTAGGCTCAGATAACTTGGTAAGTCATCTATGTTGATTATTATTTTTTTGTTTAAAACTAGTCGTTTGATTTTTTCATACATGTTTAATATTACAGTGCATGGTTTTTTTAAAGTATTTTTTATTATTTTTAATATTAATACATTAAAACTATTAAAAAAATTTTAAAAAAATAATTTAAAATTTTAAAAAAATAAATAAAATTTTAAAACGCATCTTATCGCAAGTAAAAAAACACAATAAAAAAACACAAACTTTATCTGATAACTATGAAACAGAGGTAGGGTTGTCCAATTTATTACCGGTTAGGATATAGTAATGAATTAAACTACAATTAAAAACCGCTTTTTTTATTTTCTAGGAGCTAACGGAGTTGGCTTCGCCGTTAGGATGTGTCGTAAAATGATAGGAGTTTTTGAGTTAACAGCGTTTCTTGAAATGGAAAAGCTGTACTGTTTTTTATGGGGAAGTGGTCTTGTCGTACTATTAACGGGCAGGTTTGGATGGATGTGAAATGGGAGGGGTGTGTAGTTAACTCACCCCGGCGCGTGTTAGCAATGTCTTTATTCTATTGCACTATCCTTTTTATTTTACTGCGTTTTCCGTAGTTATTACGCCTTGTGCTTTCGTGCGCCATGGGTGGTAGGGGTACCAGAATTATGAGCAGCTATTGGAACCCATGGTATCTCGCACGATTAATTTATCGTGATAAATTTAAATGGCGATTTGATCTTTTGCTTTATTGATGACTATAATGTTTGTTTTCATAAAACTGAGTTGGTTACTTTTGCTATTTTTGGAAATGTTTGAAGTGCTCTCACAGAGATAAAGTTATGTAGTTTAGCTATATTCAATTGCTTGCTCCATTCTCTAAGAGACTGAGTGCGTGTTTAAAAGTTTAATAATAATTATCTTTTAAAATATTTTTTATTTAAAAACACATTAAAAAACTATTTTTTATTTTTTAAATTTATTTTTAACATCATCATATTAAAAAAATAAAAAACAATAAGCAAAAAAAAATTGAATTTTAAACAGCTCTGTTTAGGCTGCAATCCCAAATAAACACTAAAATAGTGTTTGGAAGTATAGTGGGTTTTGTTTCGAGGAGCATTTTAAAAACATATTTTACTTAAAAAACATTAAATTAATATTTATTTTGATAGTTTTGATACATTAGTGATAAAAATAAAAATAAAAATAAAAATCTTAATATATTTTTAAATAAAAATATTTAATATTATAATACCAGACATCATGTAAAACCAAGTCTGCAAATGCTGTGGCTGTAGTAATTAAGACGAAAACATCATTTTCCAAAGGGAAAAAAATTGATTTTTGAAATATAAAAGGCTGTTAAATAAAATAAATAAGAATAAAACACAAATGGTTTCAAATTCATTAATTTTTATTTTCCCTTCTATGTGTGTTTTATTTTGTAGGCAATGTATCTTTTTGACATGGTCGGTGATTCAATGCATCTCGGAGCAAGAAATGAGGCGATAAATATTGTCAATTTAGCAGGATAACGTGGGAAAAAAAAAAATTTTGATTTTGATTCAGGTTAGGTTCACCGTGTCACGCGTGTTTTGTTTCAAATAGGCTTTTGAAGTCCATTTTGTTTTGCATCAGCAGTTACAAGGTGTTCAAGACCCATTTCCTCTGCTCATGAAAGGTGGAAAAATAAAAGTAATTTGGATTTTGATTTAGGTTAAGTTCATCACGTGAAACATGTGCTATTTCAAGTAAACATGTTTACATCACCACCAGCAAGTGTTTATATCAATGATATGTTTACGAGTATAGTTGTGATTCAAAGTAATTTTCGTTTGAAAATTTTTTTAAAAAATATTTTTTATTTTTAAAAATTTATTTTGATATTAATATATCGAAACGATTTAAAAAACACAGAAAAAAATATTTTGAAACAAAATAAAATCAAATTTTCATGAAACGGTGGTTTGACAAAAATATCAAGCACACCACAAATCATGTTTTTTGGATGTATTGAGTAATAAATAGCATATTTATGGATTTCACAACAACCAATGACCGTTTAATTTGCTTTTATAGTAATCTTGTGCAACTTTATTGATGTTTGATGCGTGTGGAAGTTGCTTGAGATCCATTTTCTCCACTTTCATGAAACGGTGGTTTGACTGTAATATCAAACACACCTTAAATCATGTTTTTTGGATGTATTAAATAATAAATAGCACATTCATGGACTTTATAACAACCAGTGACCGTTTAATTTGCTTTTCATAGTAATTTCATACAACTTTATTGACGTTTGATGCACGTGGAAAGTGCTTGAGATCCATTTTCTCCACTCTCATGAAACGGTGGTTCGACTGTAATATCAAACACATCGTAAATCATGTTTTTTGGATGTATTGAATAGTAAATAGCATATTTATGAACTTTATAACAACCAATAACCGTTTAATTTGCTTTTCATAGTAATTTCATGCAACTTTATTAATGTTTGATGTATGTGGGAGGTGTTTAAAACGTATTTTCTCCATTCATTGAAGGTCTTTCATTTATTTAGATAACATCTCTCAAGTATTGATAAATACAAAGTAATTTAAACATGAATACTAATTTAAACATTTATAATATGCTTGATTTGATGTAATATAATCAACTTTATAACATAACAAAAAATAAATACAATGTAATAATATTTTTTCATTATAGATGTATAAAAGACGATTTTATTATTGTTTATTATCGCTGCGTAGTTATGAAAATAAAAGAATTGCACTGAAAGATCAAGTATTTTGTTTGCAATATAGGTGCAGGATAAATAATTTAAATATTCTTTAAAAAGGTAGCATGCATTTTGTTAAAACAATCTTTTTTTTAAAAAAAAATGCTTAATTTATTTTAAAATGCAAAGCTATTGTTGATTTAACCTGTAACTAGTGCAACAATTATTGAAGAGTCGAATAAAACATCACTAGAATCACATCATTTATTTACTTGTTGTCTCTGACTCGGGAAAAAATAATTCTCAAGTGAATAAGAATTGATTCGAAGAACCGTGTATGATAACAAAAAAGAATCACATGGAACCAATTTTATTGCACCGGATAAAATATTAATCAAATATACTTTAATTTAAATTAAAACCATATACCTCACTAATTTTAGAATCAATCTCAACCCATAAAATCAATAAATAATAAAACTCAACCCTGAATGGTGTAGGTGTAGCTCAACTTGTCAGACTCCAGGTTTGCTTTCTAAAAATTACAAGTTCGAATCTCACAAATTTCAGGATCACTGGAGGCCACAAATCCCACAAATTTGCTTTTCATAGTAATTATATGGTCGTTAACTTTAAAGTTTGTAGGATTAGTTGAAATACACGCAAGTTAACCCAAATACCTATATTAATAATAATAAAAAAAAATAAAGCTCACATTTCGAATGACAAATCTTGTTAAGCCAAGCAAATCTCCAATGAAAAGTTTCTTTAATTTATCACCAATAGGAACACTCGAATCTGAATAAAAAGTGAAGTATATCCAATAAAATACAAACTTTGTTGCAAAAATCTATACTAATTAATTTTGTTATGGCAGAGGAATCTTCAGTAAATCACGAAAAGGCCTCCACACAATCAAATTAACTCTAGATGCCAAGTTGACATGAATAAAACTACAAAAAAGAAAAAACTTTAAAGTTGCAGAGCTTCTCCTGGATGGAAAAGAAGCAAACTGGCAGTTGAAAGTTTAAAATTTTTTCAAGCTCATTTAATTAATCTGGAAAGTAAAAGAATATATTTTAAGTTTTTTTTCTCTCTCAAGAATATCCATGCTAAAACTCGGAATTTCATTGATTGGTCAAAATTAAATTATTTTTAAAATTAATAAATATTAATTTAATAAAATTTAGATGATTCAATCGGGGTTAACGTATGATTTAGTTAATTTAATTGGGATAATTTTAATAAATTATTTTTCATTTTTTTTATCTAAATCGATGATGTTCTTTAATTAGGTTGAATAAACTGTTTTATTTCAGTTTTTAATTTTTTATGTAAAATAAACTGTTTTATTTAAAAAACTAAAATGATATAGTTTTATAGTTGACTCAACGCGGGATCGAAAACTATTCAGTTAGGTTCTAACTACGCGTAAACATGGTTGTAAGTGCATTTTAAAATATCGTAGAGTTGGATACGAGAAAAACGAAAACAGGTTGCGAGAAAACGAAGGGCAGGCTCACGTGTTGGACCCAACAGGCAACGGGGAAGAAGAGAAGCAATAACATCAAGTGGGGCCCACATGTATTGTTTGTTAGCAGTTGTGTATGGTATAAAGCAACAAATGAAGGAATCTTTGTCCTGAAAAGTTTTCTTCATACATGAAAAAAAAAGAAAATCTTTTTTTTAACATTCTCTCATTTTATTTATTTATTTATTTATTATTTTTACCCTACCCTCTGGCTCTACCGCCACTGCTGTCTCAGCCCAATAAACTCTTGTTTATTTATTTACAAGGTCATGGGAGTTTAGTTTCATCTTGGCCCTCGTCCCGACCAAGGAGAAACTTTGCCGGGTCAGTGTCAGAATTATCATCAAGGCATGGGGCTCGTTGTGGGTGAAGGCCATACATGACCACCCACGTCATTTTCCGGGTAGCATGATAGAGAGAGAGTATGTTAAAGATAATTAACACGGGACTCGAATTTGGGAAAAACTCGGCAGAATTAGTGTTCAATTACTTGCGAAGTTCGGTGGCTTCAATTTTTGACAGGCGACCCAAAGTGACGATGAAGGGTTAGATCCAAGATGGGTTTAGATTCCATCATTATAATTATTGATGGTAGATAAATTTAGGTGTGGATGTCAGTGATGGATTATTTACTTTTCAATTTTAAAAATAATTTTAAATAAAAACATTAATTTTTTTAAAAATAAAGTTTGAATTGCATTCCCATTCTCCAAGTGAGAGGATTTTTACCCAGTTTTTTCATGGGAATTTCCGAAGACTTTTCTTCCACTTTCCTGGAAAGAGGTTTAGAACAAAATTATAAATGAGATATTTTAAAATATTTAAGAAATATTTTTTTATTAATTTTTTTATGTATACCTAACAAGTAAAGTCTTGAACAATTTTATTTTATATTTGAAATCTTTTTATCAAGAGTGAAGATAATTTTTATTTTAAAAAGTATTTATTCTTGGCTCGGCCGGCTCTTACCCTTCCAATCCGATTCGTGCTTATGTTGAACTTGCCGCAACAATGCTTCTTAATTAGAGGATACGCCGTATCTTTTAACAAATCTAATTCGGCAAGATATGATTGATTACTCGGTATAAAATGTGATCATTTCAGAGTTGAGATACGGTTTATTAAAATATTTTTCATAACAGATCCCATAATCCACTTCCCCTGATGCTTGTATGATTTATAAAATAATTTATTTTTGATATTAATATATTAAAATGATATAAAAATAAAATAAAATCTTTTTTTAAAAAAAAATATTTTTAAAATACAAAAACAAGCTGAATTTAAACTATGTTTTTTCTCGGAGAATTGCGTGTCTATTTTGGAACAAACGTTTTGAAAGTGAAACAGGAACAAAGTAGGGAATCAATGCACTGGTACTTGTATTTTTCCTTAATTTCCAAGTAGATGTCTGGCAATACTTGTATCATTGCTTACTCCTTGTCATCTTCAAAGAAACATCTCTGCTCGCTCCTATGCCATTGCTTACTCCTTCCTCATTTTCAAAGAACAATCCCTGCTTGCTTCTATGCAGATTCAAAAAAATCATATCAATTTAATAATTTAAAATTAAATATAATAAGGTTTTAAAAATAATTTTATGAGGTTTAAAAAATAAAATTTAAACTCATACCAGCTTTATGCTTAATTTTTCATTAATTATAATAAAATGATAAAATTTATACTCGTGACTGCTTGATCAATAAGATTTTTATATTATTTTTAAAAATCAACTTAACGCAATAACTTAAATTATTAGATAAGATTAAATAATAACTTTATAAAATCTCAAATATAATTTTATCTTATTCTCTAATAACAAGATATTTCAAGGAAATACTCTCGACTTGTACAAATTCTTCATTTGATTAAACAAATTGACTGGATCTGAATTTTTTTTATAAGGAAATCTATGTATGATTGAGTTATCTTACTCTAATCCCAGATTATAAACCAAATCCAAGTCAATAATAATGCTCACAATGAAATAGATATGATCCTGCTGGGTTTTCAAAGCTTCGACAGTGGACCGACTTCCCGAAAGAACAAGGATACATAACTAATTGATTTGAAGTTTACTCGTTTGGACCAAAATAGGGAAAATAACAAATTAAACAAACATTGACCCCGTGACAATCACCTGCCAGATGCTTTCAAGCCTTTTATTTTCTCTTTTAAATTATTGATAATTCCAAAAAAAAAAAACAGAAGCTTGGACACATTGTGATTGACCTGCGGGTATTTTTCAACCATGATATATACGGATATATTCTTTTATCCTATGGTAAAAATACAACTGAGTTAGTTTTTGCACACTGAGTCTATCCTTTTTGGTTTTCTTTTTAAAAAAGGAAAGAGTCCTGGCTGGCTAGATGATGATTATGGCACCACCCATAAATCAATACTTAAGGAATCCCTTGAATGTATATATATTGAGGTGACAAATAATCCAATATCCGCATATTAAACCAACAATGGCATCATATGGGATGAAGACCTGGGCCATGCACGAGGCTTGAGCCATCCAATCTTGTGTATGCTTTCCTTCGTTCTTTTGTTTTTGTTGTTGTTTGTTTATATATATATATATATATATATAAATTAATTAATTAATTGCAACCTCCAATATCATCTTATTTAATTATGACCCATAATTAGAGAGGGACGGTGCAAAATTTAGGATAAAAAACACTTGACATCCTCTAACATGGAGGGGGTGTAAACTCGCTTTTTAATTGGAGTTTTTAAATTTTATTTATTTTTTAAATATTTTGATATATTGATATAAAAAATATTTTTTTAAAAAAATAAAAAAATTATATTATTTCAATAAATTTTTAAATAAAAAACACTTAAAATAATCACCTCCACTCACCACTCTCATGAGCACCCCTAAATTGTGTTAGTTTATAACCTAGAGATTTAATTTTAAGGGGACAATGTGGTAATTAAAGAGGCATTTATTTTTAACATTTTGAGTTTGAAGATAGAAGTTGGAATAATTTGTTAAATTTCTTTAAATGTACCGTATTGATATAAAATACATGTTTTTAAAATCGTTTCATAAAAGATTTAATCTCAGCTAGCAAGCTTAAAAAAAAAAGATTTAACACCCCTAAATTTCTTGTGCAAAAAAATTATTTATCCTTTTTAAAAATAGAAAACAAAAGGCAAGTTGAATTCTTTTCAACAAATGCACCCGTGGATTTCTTTCACTTTGTGATTTTGTTGGATATATATATATATATATATATAAATTTTTAAATTATACACATTAAAATTATTAAAAAATACTGAAATAATTAATTTAATATATTTTTAAAACACATAAAAAATTTAAAATAAATTAACACATCCTCATACACTATACTCTTATTTATAGGAGTAAAAAATATGTAAAAGAATCTTGAAGGGTAGGTCAACTAGTCTGACTTTGAGTTTGCTCCCCAATTATCACGAGTTTGAATATTTTTAGAATTACTGAAAGTTTATATATTTGTTAACTTCAGAGTCCTAATTAATCAAGATACAAAGAAACTCAATATATATATATATATATATATAAAAAGAGTAATAACTCATATCACAGAGTAATAACTCATATCACACACCACACGTGCATACCTACTTCTACAACACGTACTCAAATCAATAATTTAAAACGGCTATCTAACATGGTCCCCGTCTCTTTCTCTTGTGCCTCTTTACATTTCTAAAAATGTATTTTCCTTGCTATACAAATGTAGATTCATAAATTGTTTTCATAACAAATTTTATATTTCTTTACAAGTAAAATTATAATTTTTTATATATCTAATAATTCTACCAGCTTAAACTTTAGTTTATGAATTCAAACCAAGGAATTTAATTAAAAAAATATTATGTACTTAATTATACAACTACAAAGCATGTGATTACTATCTTATGATAAAAGATATAAGGAAAAAAATGACATGCTCTCCTTATCTCTTATTGTAAAACAAGGAAATTGATTCTAAAACTATTATGAATTCATATTTATTTTATATTATTGTTTTCGTGTCTTTAATTATATTTTTATTTTTTTTGCATGTTTTCTATCTTGAAAAACTAACCAAAAATGTTTTTTTTACTTAAGTCCTATTTGTTTTGGCATTTTAAAAATGTTTTTGAAAATTTTATTTTTTTAATTATTTTTTTTTTCAAAATAATATATTTTTTTGATGTTTTTAGATTATTTTGATATGCTGATATTAAAAATAATTTTTAAAAAATAAAATAAATTTTATTTTGATGCATTTTCAAGTGAAAAACACTTTGAAAAACAACCACAATTATATTCTCAAACATCCCATGAGAATACTAAAATAATAATAATTTTTATTATTTTTTACATTACCACAACAAAACCATAAAAAAAACTAAAAATCATTAATTTTATATTTTATCAAATAAAATATATTAAAAAAATATAAATTACCACATTGCGAAACACTCAATTTAAAGTTAGGTGTGGTAGGGAAATGATGATGGCGTGGTTAATTTGGTAATAACACAGAGGTAAGCAGGAGATGAAACATCAGCGTCGGTGATGGAAGGGAAGGGAATGGAATGGAATGGAATGAAAGAAAGTCAGCTGGACTAACAGGTGAGCCTTGAATGAGAGAGAGAGAGAACCAAGCAGAAAAAATAAAAAAAAGATATTTAAGAACCAACCCAAAAAAAATGGGACCCACAAATTTGTCCCCTGCTTAGTTTGCACTAATCTAGGCTGTGGGCCCACTTTAACTCTGCCTCCTCACATCTAGCAATTCAGACAACACCTTAATCCTCTTTTCTTTGATCCCTAACCCACAGACCAAAACCCCATGTCCCCCTCTCCTTACTAATCTCTTCAAATTCCATACCTGCCCTTAATTATTTTATTCCTCCTTTGCCCAGTCACCATCCAATGTTAAAGTCACCCATGGTAGCAGTTCAATCTCCCACCATGTCACCAATTCGCGGTGAACGGTCAGCTCAGCACGGGGTAGAAATGGAAATCTAATCCAATCATTGATTGACTGATGTTTTTTTCTCTACTGGGTGGGTGTTTGTATCATGTTTTTTTAAAAATATTTTTAATTAAAAATAAATTCAAATAATTGTTTTTATTTTTTTATTTTTAATATCAACATATTAAAACTAAAATCTAAAAATATAAAAAACAAAAATTTAATTTTTTTTAAAAATATATATAACAGAAAAACAAACACTTATTTACCAACTGAAGTAATAATATTGTTTTGTTTTTTTTACTGTTACCTGTTATTAACCGTGTATATAAACATATATTGAAAAAAAATCACAATGGACAGAAAACTGATAAAATCCAAATCTAGCAAGAATTTACTTGTGTGTGTATTTAAACACTTTTATTCGAAATAAATATTAAAATGAAAAGGTAATGCTCAACCCAACACATCTGATTAATTTTATAAATTTATTATATTTTTAATTAATTTTTTTAAAAAATATCAGGTCATTAAATAAATGTGCACATGTGTGATGCATTAGCAAAATCTACCAAAGCAATATATCTGCAAGGGGGATGTTGTTTTAATTTTTTAAATTAAAATAATATTATTTTGAATTTATTATTAAAAAAAATTAATTTAAGTTTTGATTATTTTATTCAAGTAAATATGAAATTGAATTTTTTAAACACTTGACTAGATTAGAGGATAGATAAACATCGGGCGTGTTTAATAATAGTAGGATATATTTTTATTATTTTGCTTGTTAGATATTAAATTTGAACTTTTTTTTTATTAATTTTTTTTATTTTAAATTATTTTTGGATTATTTTGATGTATTAATATTAAGAATAAATTTTAAAAAATTAAAAAATATTATTTTAATAAATTATTGCAAAACTTGTTTTTAAACTTGAAACAAAATACTATTTTATAAATAAACTGTTTGTTTTTTATTTTAAAAGTGTTTTTAAATTTTATTTATTTATTTATTTTAAATTAATTTGTTTTTAATTTTTTTAATTTTTTTTAATATATTGATATTAAAAATAATTTTTTAAAAATAAAAAATATTATTTTAATATATTTTAAAATACTGTAAAAAAAAAAAAAAAACCCGACGCTGTCAGAAACTTAAAGTTAGTTGCTTTAGCCTTTTCAAATTGCTAGTATTTTTTAATTGCAGTCAATTCAAACTTTTACAGAAAACTAAGTGAAGCAATAGTTTCTTGCCACGTTTCCATATATTCCAAGAAAGGGCCATGTGGGTATCTTCTGGACTTTGGTTACGTCTTGTCACGCACGTATCGTGATCGTGGTTAGGTGAAGATAAGGATGCCACGGGATCACGTCATACAGGGTACGAATGACGTCATTTATATGTTTTTGAACAAATTAACTTTAATGAATGATTATCCAGAACTAGCAATTAGTAATTTTGTGTATTCGAAATTATAGGAGATGTTGTTTTGTAAAATGTTTTTTATTTTAAAATATATTAAAATAATATTTTATATTTTTTTAAAAATATATTAAAACAATAAAAAGTATAACAAAATAATTTAAAGTTTTAGAAAATAAAAAATTTCATAAACGTGGCTAGACCGTAATGTTAAATAGAGCCCGCAAAAAAAAACCAATTTATTACTAATTTAATTTTATAAGTGCTAGTGTTATAAATAATTTAATCCGAGGAGATAATTCTTTGAATTAATAATAAATATAATTACAATCAATATAGTTCATAGACTTTTGGAAATCAATCAAACTTAGATTAATTACTGGAATCTTATTGTCCCACCAATCCTTGATCAGCTGCACAACAGCAAATTTAACTTTTAATCTAAATGTTAAACCAATGTAATTTTGCCAGCGCAGCCTTATCTTCAATCACCCTCAATTTTACACTATAATAATAATAATAATAATACGACAATCACATGAATATATAGACAATGCTCTCCAGCGACACAATGTTGGCCTTTAAAATTTTAGGAAAGAATTCATAAAAAAATAATAAATAATTAATGAGGGTGTTTTCATGGTAAGCTCCCTCCTGGAAAGAATAATGACAATGGCGGCAATCCTCATTGG
>Ga0307509_10003347_pt1 | contig 24448 bp, 23 predicted proteins | sample 10_EM_MG_FD_202245 | JGI IMG/M metagenome (GOLD analysis project Ga0307509, IMG submission 202245) | Populus trichocarpa ectomycorrhiza microbial communities from riparian zone in the Pacific Northwest, United States - 10_EM | ecosystem: Host-associated > Plants > Roots > Unclassified | place... | reverse complement strand
GAGGAGGAGGAGGAGGAGGAGGAGGAGGAGGAGGAGGAGGAGGAGGAGGAGGAGGAGGAGGAGGAAGGATGGTCAATTGGAGTAGGCAAAAAGGTGCTACTCTAACAACTTTTGAGGGAATGAGCGTTTTTGCTGGATTGGAAAGTCAATGGCGAGATACCGTGCTTTAAAAACTGCTCCGGAACTACTCCTACTTTACCAAGCTTCATCAGAATCAACTTACTCCCCTAAAAACCAATCTCCACCTCCCCCTATCGAGCGATCTCCATTTCTAACAACTTATGGTCCCTAAGGCTTGTTTCTAATGCACTTGGACAGTTTCACCTCAGCAATCCCGCCAAGCAAGTTTTTTCTCCTTATTCCTGGTGGTGGACAGAGTCCGGTTTGCGATTGAGAAACCGTGTAGACTGGCCATTACCCGTAACACCGGGGAACCCTGTGGGAAGGACCGCTAGACTATCCCTTCGTTAATTTCCGAATTTTTCACAATCCCTAAGTGCGTGACCCACCCTCCGATCTTCAGAAAGTAGGCTCAAAGATATGTATGGTTTTGGACACTCAGCGATGACCTGGCCGGTGGAATTTACGCTCCAGAGGAGTCAATCGATCCTTTCCCCCACTAGTGATACTACTTGTATCGCTCCATTCAGCTCCAGTGTGAGGCCCCGAATGCAGAAGAAGTGATTGCGTGCCGCCGGAACCCCCGAGGGTTGGCCTGATTTTTGGCGGTAGTCTGCTCGAGCACTGTACGCAAGAGCACCTCATCTTGCGAACGGCACGACATTACGAGTATGATACATTGATTCAAGTTGTGTTCATCGGTAGGCCCAAGCAAGCACAGGGCAGGACAAAGATCAATGCTTGTACTTGGTGATGCTGGAGCTCCTGAGCTACATGAAGTGAGGTGAGGTGGAGTGCTTTGATGGGGCGAACATGTTGCAGTGCTGCAATGTGTTTGTTGGCCTATGTGGTGGAATGTCGCGGTGCAGTACATACTATACATTTTTAGATTGTTCTGTTGGTCTGTTGAAGTGAGGACGTGATTAGTTGTGTGACGTTGATATATTCGATGGGCCGAGTGGAATGAGTAACAGGAAGTTGATTGTGCTTGCACGTCCTCCTGGAGTTATGTGATAGTGGCATTGACGCACCATTCTCGTAATTGAACGACATATGTGGGCACAGCTGCTGTTGTATGCCTCCAAAATTTAGACTTTCTGTTTGGATTCTAGTGCCATGCAATACTGGTCGGTTCACAAACGTCGTTCAGTTACGAGTAGAGTCTGGGATTTCGGGAACTAGGGGAGCATTTTCCTCTCATGGTAGCACCGGTTCTGTCCGAGGTAACCCACATCAAGTGTACTGGTGTGGTCATTAAAAACAGGAAAACACAACCTCTGTCTCTATAGAGAATTGTCTGGGATTAGCAGAAATAGTTTTCCAGTTATTAATGATCTCCCCCGAGTACACCTATGCATAATATTGTAACAAGCGAGAAGCGAGATGGGTAACGTGCTTGCTATCAGTCTCTTTCACCCTCCAGCTCTCTCGATGGTGTCTGCTGATGGGCTGGGTTTGACTAAGTTCATCCGAGGAGGCATATTGAGATAAGAATTGTCCAATATCTGAACATGCTAGAAATATGGGGCTTGTCGTAAGACGCGAGAGGATTTCCTCAATCCGCCTGCATACTGGCTAGGATCGCACTAGCCCATGTCTGCTGCGGTGTTACTATGTAGCATTGAAATGCTGGAGCATGATTTGCCAACTGTCTATCAATTTCGCTTACCGCCGTGGTTCCCGAGAAGATTATTTCTGGCGATCTGGGTTTGACTGCATGCGTCCTGAGACAAATGGTATCCTGTCTTTTCCTCACAACCTGCTTTTTTCCCCATCTCTTGCTCTCGCATTCTGGGCCTGCGGCAGCCAGCGGCATAAGACAATCGTAGGTCACAGCTCTAGTTCTTTTGACCTCTTCGCCTTAAGTCCTCAGAGCATGGGGACTGCATGACGTCGATGCACTGTATGTCTGGGACCTCCATGTGGTTCGGTGTGGGCGATCGAGTACCGTACTCGAGGAGTTCGGCCGACCCGGGGGAGCCCGTACAACCCACATCTGCTGTAGATACCGGTACTCAGAGAGAACAGGAGTCATGCGTTGCATGGTGGGCCGCAGTATCGGTATCACCTCGCGATAGGTGCTCTTTGCCCCTCCCAACCGTGCCCTCAATATCGAATGGTGGACCACATAGAACCATACTCGAGCACACGGTCAGCACAGACGCCACCAGCCAGGTCACAAAGCACGCGACAGAGGAACCACTGCAACTTCAAAAGACATTGAGTCCGAAACACCCAGGCTAGCTGATACTCGACGAGTCGTTGAGCACATGATATTGCGGTGGGTCCGGGACGGGAAGATCTACAACTTGTGCTCGGACTCCAAGGCTGGCTATATGCAAATGTCCCGGACTGGAATTTGGAATACTGTAGACTAGGGTTTCACGCAAAACCCTGAAAGTTACCAGACAGATTCTTGATTTAATGTGAATAATCCCCGGATCTGGACTCTCACAGGCCCAAGCTCATACTCGAGTACTAGTACGAGTACCTAGTTGCCCGATCCCACGGCGGTCGAGAGTACCAACAACCATTAGCCCAAGCGGCTAGCGTGAAACCGGCAATCGATTGCGTCCAACACATCCTAGTTTCTTGGTTCAGTTTGAGTTAGAATGGATGTTACGCATTGTACGAGTATGCAGCCGCTTCTGGTCCTATCTTCCGCTTGACTGTCATGCGGAAACAGGCAGGTATTCGGGAGAGCAAAAATCTTCCCCCACCAACCGATCAGAAATTACGTCGATGGCCAAAGTGAGGAGTGGGGTCTTGAGAGGAGTCAGCGGCATGTGGGTTATCCAGCTGGATGCGTCTTCGTTCATGCGGATGATTGGTTTCCCTGATTGTGATACACCACCAATCGGGTGTGGGGATCGCGAGGGAGGCCCGATATTTGTCCTAAATCAGATTGGATACGGGAAGAGAGCGGGACGTAGTGGAACTGAGACAATGATCTTAGTCCTAGCGCGCTGGTAATAGACCAGGAGCGGGTAGTAAGTCAGTAAGACCCGAGTGAGAGAGGGTGACTAGGATATGATAGAGAGGACCCCCCTTACATCACCCTGGAAGGACTCAATCTGGGTGTGAGCCAAGACGGGTGCAGTGTGCGGACAATTAGAAAGTGGAGTGCTGTGCTCGGGTACGGGTAGAGACTTGGTTCGGGCTATAGTAAAGTGCCATAGACAGCAAGGTCGGATGAACTTTTGCCTTGGCGAATTGTGTGGTGAGGGGATGGAGAGAGAGGGGTCTCAGTGAGGTTGGAAAGGAAGGTGGACTGCGGTGATGCTTATACGAAAATAAGGGGATAGCTGAGAAAGAGGTTGTAGGATGAGTGAGAACTTGTGAAGTCTGGTTCTAACGTTAGGGTTAATAGCTGAGTAGAATGGGATGAACCGGCCCCAAGGAGCTATCATGGCATACCGCAAGCCTCCTAAAGTTCGCTGGAGTGACATTGTGTTATGATGCGATGCCGCATATCTATTGCTGAGACGGTGGACTCTAACGTATGTCTTTGCCATCGTGGCTTGTGTTTATTGTGTTCCAAGTAGATTATTCAGTGTGAATGGGTTGAGGGTTTATTAGGATAAACTTCTAACATTCGATAATTTCGTTCGTATCACATTGTATCATAAACTCTAGGAGGGACTGTCTATCTAGGCATGTTGCTATCATACTTCTGGCGTTGCTGACAAAGAAAAAAAAATTGAGCCTCAAATGAGTGGGGGAAGTGACCTTGTCTTGGAAAATTCCTTGCCGAACCGCTTTTGTAAGTTACCCGTAGAGCCGCAAAATCCAATTCCGACAACACCCCTCCAAGAAACAAAACAACAGCCCACCAACCGTCATCCACCACCAATTTCAATTGGAAAATCGTCAGACAATGACGAGCTTCAAGAGATCCTTTGCCGACTCTCGCGAATCCTCCGAACTATCTTCCAAGGTCTTCCTCAGATCTTCGAAAGGAAAATGCACAAAGATTGTTCGAGAACTCTACCTCCGTCACGATATCCCCTGTTCGTCAAGACTCTGCACTCGCTGTCTGGCCGACGTCAAAGGAGATTCCTATGGACGCATAAAGCCGTTCGTTCTTTCCCCTAATCCGCCGGTCAATGATACCATCAAAGTACCCCACTACATCGTCCCCGACACAAACATATTCCTTCACTGCATGGACGTTTTGGAACACGCGGCGATTACGGATGTCGTTGTTCTTCAAACCGTACTGGATGAGGTACGGGCGAGATCGCTGCCGTTGTACAACCGCTTAAGAGCATTGGTGGCGTCGGGGGAGAAGAGATTCTACCTTTTCCATAACGAGTTTAGATCCGAAACTTATGTACGGCGGGAGCCGCAGGAGACCATCAATGATCGGAATGATCGTGCCGTCAGACGCGGAGTGCAGTGGTATCATGAGCACTTGAAGGAAGCTGCTAGGGATAGTGGCGGGAGCATTGCTGTTGTCATGGTTAGTAACGACAAGGGAAATCTTGAGAAAGGCAAGAGGGAGGGGGTAATTTGTTGCAGTAGTACGTATCCAATGTTGGATATTGGGGAGAGGGCTAATTGGAAATAGTCAAGGATTATGTCTCTGGTATGAAGAGCTCGGCTGAGCTTCTCGATATGATTAGTGTTGCACTAGAGGATGAGAATGCTAAGGTTGCTAAGGGTGACATGCTTTATCCGGAGGTGAGTGTTCGGCTGTGAAGGTCATAATAATTCGCTGACAAGAGTAGTACTATTCCATGTCAAAGATGATGACCGGCATCAAGGCCGGTACTCTTCACCAAGGGAAGTTCAGCATTAGTCCTTACAACTTCCTCGAAGGATCCGTACATGTGCCATCGTTTGACAGACCGCTCCTAATACTAGGCCGTGAGAACATCAATCGTTCCGTCCACGGGGACCAAGTTGTTGTTCGTGTCTTGCCCAAGGACCAATGGAAACAACCGTCTAGCAAGATCATTGAGGAAGAAACCATCACCAAAAACGATAACCCAGACGTTGAACAATTCGAGGCTATTGAGACAGAGCAGGAGCGCAGAGCACTCATCGACGAAGCAAAGGTGTCACAAGGCGCCATCGGTGAAGGAAAACCCCAACCAACTGCGCGGGTTACCGGCATCATTAAGCGGAATTGGAGGTACTATGTTGGGCACCTAGATCCTTCGTCCACACCTTCCGGAGGCGGGAGATCTCAACGAAATGTATTCCTGATTCCCATGGACAAGAAGGTCCCAAAGATCCGACTTAGGACTAGGCAGGCGTCTGAATTGTCTGGCAAGAGGATTGTGGTTTCTATCGACACTTGGGACAGAACTTCTAGATACCCTACCGGCCATTTCGTTAGATCGCTAGGCGAGGTTGAGAGCAAAGAGGCGGAAACTGAAGCTTTATTATTGGAGTGGGATGTTCAGTATCGGCCATTTCCAAAGGCGGTGTTGGATTGCCTGCCAAAAGAGGGGCACGAGTGGAGGGTTCCACAAGACCCAGATGATCCCAGACTGCACCAGAGGGTGGACTACCGTGGGCTGCGAGTTTGTAGTATTGATCCACCGGGCTGTCAAGATATCGACGATGCTCTTCACGCAAGTCGTATGCCAAATGGAAACTATGAGGTTGGCGTACACATTGCAGATGTCACACATTTCGTCAAACCAAACACCGCCATGGATGACGAAGCCTCGGTGAGAGGAACCACCGTTTACCTTGTTGACAAACGTATCGACATGTTGCCAATGCTCCTCGGCACAGATCTGTGCTCGCTAAAGCCATACGTTGAGAGATTCGCTTTCTCCGTTATCTGGGAGATTACGGAAAATGGTGACGTTGTCAGCACTAAATTCTCTAAATCAATAATCAAGTCTCGCGAGGCATTCAGTTATGAGCAAGCACAGTTGCGCATTGACGACAAGAGTCAGAACGACGAACTCACGAAGGGGATGAGGACCCTGCTCATGCTTTCCAAGAAGTTGCGACAGAAGCGTATGGAGGCTGGTGCTTTGAATCTGGCTAGTCCGGAGGTCAAGATCGAGTCCGAGTCAGAGACTTCAGATCCTATCGACGTCAAGACGAAGGAGATGCTCGAAACCAATTCTTTAGTCGAGGAGTTTATGCTGTTGGCGAACATCAGTGTCGCGGGGAAGATTTACGAAGCTTTCCCGCAAACTGCTATGCTAAGGTTTGTCCCCCCTCATATCCCACTCATGCTAAGCCAAAAGCTAACAAACAATCCAGGCGCCACGGCGCCCCACCAGCCTCCAACTTTGAAGAGCTCCAAAACCAACTAAAAGTGACCCGGGGCCTAGCCCTGCGCACTGACAGTTCCAAAGCACTCGCGGACTCACTTGACGGGTGCGTCGATCCTTCCAACCCTTTCTTTAATACGCTTGTGCGCATCCTAGCGACACGGTGCATGCTCTCAGCCGAGTACTTCTGTTCCGGCACCCAGGGCTACCCCGAATTCCGGCACTACGGCCTCGCGAGCGAGATCTACACCCACTTCACATCCCCCATCCGCCGGTATGCGGACGTTGTTGCGCACCGCCAGCTCGCGGCCGCGATCGGCTACGAGTCATTACACCCGACGCTGCACTCAAAATCAAAGCTAGAGGGCGTGTGCGGTAACATCAATAACCGACATCGCAACGCGCAGATGGCCGGGAGGGCTAGCGTTGAGTACTACGTTGGGCAGGCGCTGCGCGGAAGGGTTATTGAGGAGGAGGGTTATCTGATGAGGATCTTCTCGAATGGGTTTGTGGTGTTTGTGCCTAGATTTGGGGTTGAAGGGTTGATCCGCGTGAAGGATTTGGCACCTGTCGAGCCCAAATCTGAGTTTGATGCTGATAATTATACGCTTAAGGTCGAGGGGTCAGCTGGGAGTTGGTCCGTGGGCTTATTTGATCAGGTTATGGTCAAGGTTATGGACGATGTGGAGGAGCGCACGGGAAAGCGGAAGATCAAGATGACGCTCGTGAGCGTTAAAGGTCGGAAGCTCGGGTGAATGAAGGGGTTGTGATTGTTACGGATTGATGTTGTTGCTGTCGGTGACTATAATACAAATACCGTGTGTTTCTACATAATCTCCTTGTATAATATTATAAGGGTGAATCTGTTTGGCTAAGCCTGTATCTCAAAAAGCCTAACCTTTCCAGCTTCATTTCCAATAGCTACGATCCCCGTTTCCTTCCCTGCCCAACTTATCGCCGTGACTCTACCTAGGGGAGTCCCAGACGTGGGCCAGTTTTGGTAAACCGTACAACTAGGCAGATGGACTGCAAACAAACAAACGTCATTAATTAGCTAGCCGTATAATATATATATATATATGTAAAAGGGTGGGGGGGAAGGTAAATGTACCCATTCTCAAAGCGTCCTTCTTCCCTTTACTAGCCACGGCGAGGACCTGAAAATCGGGCGAGAACTCGATAACGCTGACAGCCGTGACCAATTGCTCGAGGACCCTAACCGGCTTTGGATTCTCCTTCGTTCCACCGCTGGGAACGTTACTACCACTACCACCGAAGCTCCTAGCACGATCGTATACATTTACGATGCCACTCTGACTGCCGATGGCGATCCACCTGTTCCCACCATTCTTGAGGACCGTGGTGGCGTGCCCGCCCTCATCCCGCCAGCGCGCGACCACTTTTTCCGAGAGCACGTCGAACTCCCATACCCCACCCGCCTTATTCACTATCGTCAGGCCGTGGCTGTCGCCCCACCAGGACATGTCTGCGACGCGGCCTTCGATCTTTGCGGCGCAGACCCATTGGTAGGTGGTTGCGTTGAGGACGTTGACGAATCCGCGACTGGCGGCGAGGGCCATGAATTTCCCGTCCGGGGAGATGCGGAAGGTCTCCATTGACCTTTGCACCTCTGCGTGGCCGTATATCCGGGTGACTTTCTGGATGGTGCCTGTCGAGAGGTTCCAGATGTGGAAGTATTTTCGTCTGCCGGCGGCGATTATGCTCGTGCCGGAGGGGTGGAAGTGAGCCGTCGAGATGGGGGTGTTGCGCAGGTGCAGGGATGTGGCGGGGGGGTTCGTGGTGCCGTTTATGTGGTGGAGGCGGAGGGTTGAGTCGGGGCCCGAGGAGAGGAGGAGGGGGTGGTGGGGGTGGAAGTGGAGGGTTGATATCATTGACTGGTATTATCATACCTTGTTAAATTGTGCTTGATGCCTAGAGGAAAGGGAGAATGGGAGAGATATGTGTTATATATACCAAACTACCACCGATCCTATTCCCATCTGCCAACCTCACTATCGTTAACTTCTCCGGCCGTAGCCTCCCTGGGACCTTGCGTGTCCAATTCGTAGTACTCCTTAGGATCTCCTCGAGACTAGGCGCGGATCTCACCGCTTCCTCATCCCCACCTTCCTCTTCCACACCGCCCATCTCTTCATCACTACTACTACCACCACCACCACCCGCACCGTCCAACCTCACCCTCTTCCTATCCGAACCACCGGCAGCCCACTCGGGCACCGGATAAATCCTCTCAAACTGCCTGCGCAGCCGCGCAGAATACTCCTTCCCACTGATGAGGTCTTCAGTCTCGGTGTCCCGAAGCTTACGCAGCAAGCCCCGATTGGCAAGTGAGATGGTAAGCATTTCGTCGTCGGAGTCTTGCCATGCCGGAAGATCCTCCTCCTCCTCCTCCTCTCCTCCTTCTCCTTCTCCTCCTGAAGAGTCACCCCGAATATCCCTGGTGGGAATTACATCGGTACTGGCCGGTCCCTCGTCGACAAAGAATAACTCATCATCTTGGAGCGCTTGTAAGTCTGCTCCCGCATCTGCGTCCTCGTCTCCGCCGAGCGCAATCCCCCCCCCCTCTCCTCCTCCTTCATCGCTGTCGTCGGAATATCCACTGTCAAGTTCATTCAACCCGGCTTCAAAACCTTCCGCGTCGCCAAAGACTAATTTTTCGAGAAACTCCTCTTCGGCATCTTTCCCTTGAACGGGTGCTCCAATAATTGTTCCTTCTGAAGACGCGGGTTCTGCGAGGACTAGGGAAGTGGATTTCGAAGGGCCGGGTTTTTTCGAGCGGGACTTTTTGCCCATTTTTGCCGCGTTTGTTGGGATAATTGCGGGTTCGCTGGTGGCGGTTGTGGTGGGGTGAAGTGATGTATGAATTGAATATTTTTTAATTTTTTTTCCCCGAGGGGAAAAGTTTCTTTGGAAGTGAGTGGGTGGCACGTGATTTAAGCCGCATGTTGAGTGTAAAAGACGAGTGAGGGGCTGTGTGTTTGGGGTAATTGGACTAAGGGTTGATCGCATCTACAGCATCGAGCATCACGAGGCGGAAAAACAGCTATTCCCCCATTCCTAAATGCAAAGAGGAAGAAAGAAAAAAGCCTCGATTGATGCATCTACACTATTTACCGTACCGTGCACAATCGCTCACCAAACTCCATGCTTATCCACAGACATCCTTCCCATGGAACGGTAACTACGAATCCAAACCTCCCTCTTCCGGTTACATGTGCATATCCCATAGGGACAGGCTGCGACACCTGGCACTCATCCGTCATGCTTGTGATAGTTGACCTTGTCGTTCCAGCTGCGGGTCATTAGCACACGCAATCTACCGAGGAAATAATATGGAAACCTACAAAAGAGTCTGGAAAACGTTAGCGACCTATCAACCATGTGTTAGAAGAAGAAGGAAAAGAAGGAAAAGATACCTTGTCACCATTCCCCCAGAAGTAATTCTTTGTCCTGATGTTCTGATACGGGTACTCGGTCCTCTCCTCGAGCGGGGGCAAATGGGACCAATGCTCCCAATGCTCATTCCAAAGGTTGTACGCATTTATACCTGCGAGGAGGACAGCGGGAATAACGGCGCTATTTCCTCGTCCCATTAGTCCTCCATTCCCCCCCCCCCGACCATCCGTCGGTGCGTGGGCTTGCCGAGGGAACATACTAGATGGAAAGTTTCCTCCAAAGCTCTATCGGACAATTAGCCACTAAAGTATCCAGGATAAACAAAAGAGGGGGCAGGATGAGGAGGAGGAGGGATGCGGTACCGCTAGATTCGGCAGCGTGCTGCCTCACCGCCTCACGTTCCTTGACAAACGTGCTCTCGGCGCGCTTCGGCGCCGACTTGGTGGCTGACTTCGCGGCTAACCGGCGGGCTTGCTGTAGGATGTGTGGCTGCGTGCGCGTGGCACGGGCGAGGATGCGAGTGGATAGCATTGTCGGTGTTGCTTTATGAGCGGAGATGTGATGGTTGTTGGTTGGTTGGTGACGAAGTTGAGTTTGCTTGAAGGGTTGTTTCGGCGGGGATGGAATAGGATGGGATGGGATGATAGAATTAGTTTCAGGGATTTGGTGGGTTGATGATTATGTAAGGTGGATTTGTGGTGGCTGTTATTGGTAGAGATTCAATTGAGGCATGATACCGGTACAGCACCAGCACAAGTACAGTACCTTACGGGAAATCCTCATTTCACGCCTTATTCTGACCCTTGGGACGAAATCGAGTCCCACCAAACTACCGTATGCGGATCAGTATCAAAGGTAGTGGGGAGCAGGTTTCTAAGGCTGAGGGGAAGGGGGGTGAACCAAGAGGCTGCTTGTCAGCTTTTCAACCCAGTATGATACCATAATATATTCATACGATATTATACTTCCCAACTTAACGTAGGGTACTGTGCAGTACCTGCCGACGCAGTCTACCACCAGACATGCCAGATGCCTTTGAGTTTTGGACAATTACCCCTCCCTACCCGTCAAACAATTACCTATAACTAGATTCAACTCTCCTCCCCATCCTCGGCCAAAAACAAGGCAAAGCAATGGTTATTATAAAACTGCCCAGTGAGCATCCCCAATCCCACATCCTCCAGCTACTGGTGGTAGCTCTGATCAAGAGCAACGCCCCTCTCCACACCTTACTCGTACACGAGAGGCCTCTCACGACATATTGTTACCGTAGTCCAGAGTTGTACAGTATAATAGTGCAGTTTCGTGGTGATCACACAATCTGACCCACCGGTGGTCGAGCCCGGACAAAATCATTGACCCCTTCTCCCAAATCACAAGTTTCATTGTTGGCGAAACCATCGATTCTATATTATACTGTACCTTTAGTCAGCTCATTGGTTTTATAATCCGGCTGAAGAATCCTTTTAACTGGAGCTGGGACCTGGGAAATGGCCAAGCTCAAAACCATGTGGCAATTCATCAAATTCATGCCCGGTGCCGAATTTTTTTTCTTCCGATAGGCTGGCGGGCCTGGCCAAGAGAGCCAGAGTGTTCAGAAATGAGATAAAGTTGGGGAAAATATCATACAAATGCCATTATAATATCATACTGGCATTCACCGCACAACTTGTCTCTAGGGAAAAACTACCTTTGGAGGTATGATATGATAATTATTATATTTTTTCCAGAATTGCAGGGATCGGGAAATCTGTGGATTTGCACAACCAAAACACTCACAATCTAAGGGAAAATAAAAATAAAAATCCACTAACCTCGGCCCTGATTATATAAGAGCGATTCTGTTGTCATAGAGATAGTTTATGACGGGATAAGCTCATATGCGGCACCTTCCGAAAAAGCTAAAGGACAGAGAAAAAAAATATCTGAAACCTATTCTAGATTTTTTTCTAAAAGGACACTCCTCTCAACTTCATGCTCCTCCCCCCGCATAATAAATCTTCCTTACCACGATCAAAATGCCCCCACCGACAAACACCGACCAGCTAACCAATCAAATCGATCACTGTGTGCTCCGGGTCTGGGAGAACGGGGGTCCGGCAAACGATATCGTGCCGACCGAATCTACCACTACTCAGCGGAGGCGGACGTCCGTCGCTTTGGCCCTTGGCGATGCACACCCCCGTGCAGAGCTGGAGGCTTCGAGGCGGCAGTTCATTGATTATGATGGGTTGTCGTGGCCGAGTATGTTGTGCGCCTGGGCGGACGGGAACTTGGTGAGGGGTTCGGAGTGTGAGCTAATGGGGAGTCGCAGGTTCGGGCACGAGGGAAAGGTTGGAAGCTACGCCAGCTGAGGCGGAAGCTAGGCTTGAGAAGTTGTCTGGAGCGTGAGTTTTCCCTATCAATTGAAGCTCGAGGAGGAGGAAGAAGAAGAAGAAGAACTATACCTGATGTCTTGGTGGGGCGCATATAGGATCAGGACTATACTGGAATGTATCGGCGAAGACCCCGACCGCGAGGGTCTCATCGAGACACCCTCCCGATATGCGAAAGCAATGCTATACTTCACGAAAGGCTACGAAGAGAATCTCAAGCTAATTGTCAATAACGCTGTTTTCCAAGAAGACCATGACGAAATGGGTTCTCGCCAACACTCCTCCCCTACCTACCTACCTTCCAGCTAACCCCTAGTAGTGATAGTGAAAAATATTGAAATATACTCCATGTGCGAACACCACATGGTCCCTTTCACCGGGAAGATGCACATCGGCTACATTCCCCGTGGCAAAGTCCTAGGCCTCTCCAAGTTCGCTCGCATTGCGGAGATGTTTGCCCGACGCTTACAGCTGCAAGAGCGCCTGACGAAGCAAGTCGCTGTGGCGATCGAGGAGATTTTGGAACCCCTGGGAGTCGCGGTGGTAATGGAGAGTGCGCACTTGTGCATGGTTATGAGAGGTGTGGAGAAGACGACGGCTACTACAACCACCAGTTCTATGCTCGGGTGCTTTAGGAAGAGGACCAGGACTAGGGAAGAGTTTCTGAGATTGGTATGTGCTTAAGCCGGGCAGAGGGTTGGGAGTGGGGCGGAAATGTGTGGTGTGTATTCGCTGATCGCGTGTGCTTGTGCGAGTGAATAGGCTTTGAATAGTGCGAGATAGAGTGTTTGATTTTCTCTGTTCGTCCGGTTTGTTCTATTGGCATACACTTTGCTAGAGGCGCCGATGGAAGCTGTGCCCTTGGCCTATTATCGTGGGCAGCGCACGGTTTAATAATATATTCACTTTAAGTCCACTAGTTAAAAGCACGTGGGCTGCAAGGGGGAGATAGTGTAAGGGTTGTATGCTATTATAGAGGCGTATATATGAATGGACAGATCCCCCACCACTTTGATCATGGATACCTCATCCATCAATCTCTCTTCGTCCCTTATTGCCAATGCCGCATATCTGCTATGTCTTGTCTACATTCTCCGCTCGAAGGATTACGAGTGATATTTCATCACGGCGGTCCGAAAGTGGTGCCTTGGGTGCCTATTTCGGGTGTTTTGGGATCCTTTTATTGATCCTCTTGAGCAAATGACCACCTCCCGCAGACCCTGCAATCACACCATACCGGTATGCCTCTTTCTATCTCAAGACATACACATACAAAGTTTCCTTGCTTAAGCGTTCATCTATCCATAGGCTTCACTCATATACCCCGTCTCACTAATCCTTTAACCGAAGTCCAACTCCGCCAAATTCGGGCGCAATCACGAATCTAAGTTTGATCCCTTTGCCTAAAGTTCCCCTGAGCAGCGTGTCCAGAGGCTTGAAGAATACGAGATAGCAGAGAAAGGTAGTGAAATTTTTATTACTCTTGTAGCCCGCACGAAGTACAAAAAATTTCTTAAACCCCTTAGAAAATCATGAAGCCCCCGCCCCTCCATCACCTTTAATGCAGAAGGTAGTCGAAGTCTACACACCTTTTGTCAAAACAAGGCTATCGTGGGCTAATAGACTAAAGGCGCGACAGTTAAACACGCGAACACAAGAACTGGACCAGGGTTGGACTAAAGGGTAAGTGAATCAGAAACTTCATTCGCTCTCACTCTCACCTAAACTAACTAAACAAAACATAAGAATATATAGAGTATAAGGAAGCCATCTTAACCCTGCTGTCGTTTCCCACACTCATCCATTTCACTCCATGCATACCTCTATGATGATAGAGGAAATACAAGCCCACAATTCATCTCCGTTAATCTGTTCATCACCTTTCAACTTTAGAATAAATGAAATCACTAAGGACATTCTGTAATCTTTCATCGTACCTTTCCTTCATATCCACTCAAACATCTTTGTTCGTCCGCTATTTTTTTGCGGGAACACTACCGGATTTATTATCACGGATCCCTAGCCCAATGACGGGAGTGCTGTTGGCGCTGCTGTTGGTAGGGCCGCCATAATTTGTATTATTATTACCAAACTTTACGGTACCCAGAAGGTGAGATTCGGATGGGGGGGTTTGCTTACCGTACTGCCCTTTCACCACCCTTTCCCTTGGCTGTCTGGGGTGATCCTGGAATGGTTTGTCTCCGGGAGGGGGGGGTGGGGGGGGGGGGAGGCCCACTGGGGGCTACCATTCCGCATGGCGTCTCTCTGTCCTAAGGGCCTATTCAGTGCTTAGCAATAGCGAACCTTAGGGCCCTCGCAGGGAGACTTAAGAGGAATAACTAACCCGCTAGTTGAAGAGCTACCTGGCATCGTCTATGCTCTTGGTTGGGTCTTGTAAAGAAAATAGAGGTCGTCTGAGGAAGTTATAATTGAAGCTAGTTGAAGGAAGTGCGGATGTGGTTTTCCAAAGTGTGGTATGAAGTAGCACTGGCACTTTCAGTATTGTTTGACGATAAGTTGATGTCGAACAGAGTTGAGGATAGTGGATATTTGGCAGGAAGGTGCGCCGTATTTAAGGCCTCAGCTACCGGTAGTAGTGATCCTGGACCTAACAAAGGCTGTTGTGAATCAGAACAGCGCACAAGTTCCGCGTGCGGTAGCTCTCTTTTCCTAGATTATTTGTCGATACGCCAGGAAACGGCACTTGCTTCACAACCTCAGAGATGGCCTATCATTGAGTTACACATTACTCTTACAATCCCGGCAACAGAATTAATGGCCCCGAATTTTACATCAAAAATGAGCATTTTCACCCCTCAAAATAACAGCCTTCTTGCTTTGCAAAAACAAATATTAAAATTCCTCAGAGTCTTTAGAGCCATCTTCATATTATCATCACTATGCGACAAACTCTGTTAGTTAGTGCCCATGGTGCAATACCAGAAATAATGATAGTGGGCAAGAGGTACTTCTGATTTTGTATATAAGTTCCCATACAAAACGTACAGTACAATCACATCCAATCGCAATCCATCCCAAGCTCACAGCCCTCACGGTAAAGTGGAAAATTTCTCATAATTTCCACTTGGAAAGTTTAGATAATTGCCTACTCGCAATGGCATGACGTTTGTGAACACAACTGCTATTGCATACCACCAAAATCATGAGGCTCCAGCCCATTTTCTGCCCGTATGCAATAGCAGTTGTGTTCACAAACGTCATGCCATTGCGAGTATATTGCTTTTAGATGATCGATGAACGCCTGGGATCGGCCATTCCTGGTGTGTGTGAAATGGGGAGGAGGCCCGGATTTTGTCACCAGGATCGTAAACTCGCAATGCCGAAGCGTTTTTAAAGAAGACTGATATTGCATACGACCCAAATCCCAGCAAAAAGACCAGATTTGGGTGGTATGCAATATCAGACTTTTTTAAAAACGCTTCGACATTGCGAGTGATATATTATGAACGTCTACAACCTTAAGCACAATTCCACCACCTCTCACCAGCGACACCATAACTCTCAAAGGGCCTGAGGATAGCAAGACCGGTACAATACACCGCATACCCAAGGTCCTCACAGACAGTGAAACCACAGCAGTCGGAACACTACCACCCCCTCACACGAGCTCTTCACCAGAACCTGAGCACGCCCGCCCCCCCCCCCCAATCCACATACGTATCGACAACCTCCACATCTAGCCATACCTCTTTCAAAGCCCCCCCCACCCGCAACTCGCAAACGCGACCTTTCCCTTCCTCCCCTCCTCCCCAAGATTGTCCGAGTAAGCCAACATCAGCAGATAAAAAAACAAAAAAAAAACCAAGTCCACAAACTCGAATCCGCTGACAGCTCCCCCTCGGTCCCTCCCTTCCCATCAATCAGCCTATATAAAAAAACTTCCCCTCACCCGCACACACAAGAAACCTTGAGCCCGAGCCCGTGGCTAGCTGGCTAGCTCGCGGATATATATGATATACCATTCGTACATCCGAGTAGCTGTGTGATGCGGATCTCCTGCTTTCCTTCCTTCCTTACAGCTAGCTAGCTTGCGAAGCGTCAGCACTTCCTCGGGTAGTATTTTTTGGAAAAAAAAAGCTTTCTTTTTTTTCCCGGGACTGGCTTCTTCTTCTGCTACCGGGAAGAGGTATCATACTGTACTATGCTCGATTGGTGGAAGTAGTTTTTGCGATGGACGGTACGGTAAGTTAAAGGGTTCGAAGTTTTTTTTGGGGGGTTTTGATTTGTATGTGGTGGGTTTTGAGGTATGATATCATAGTTAGTCTTGCTATATATCATGGGAGGTGTAAACGTAAGTTGTATGATAAATAGTTATCGTATTAGCGATGGGTAAGGGTAGGAGTATCAATCCGTTTGCGCCCCTGTCGGATTTACCGGGGTTTTTTTTGTTTATACATTTATATTAATCCTCCGGGTGATATTATCGCTTCTAGCTCTTGGTGGGTGGGGAAATATATCCACTGTTTTAGTGTTAGAGGAGAGTTTTGGGGGCAGGACGGACGGACTAGTCTAGGATACGAACCACTCTGACGGCTGGGCACATTGAACCATTTTTGATGCTGGTCTGGGATTTGAAGCTATCGTTGAGGGGAATGTGTGTCCTGGTATCATATCCGGGTGATATATGTCCAGTCGGGATATGGGGTATTGTATTTAATCTTGGTGACTGGTGGGTTGGGCTCTACACTGTGAAAGAGGGAATTGTGCACAACTTGGTTCCCACGGAAAAGCTGCTTAAGGCAGGGTGCCGTAGCGGGTTAACTTTACTGGGTGGGGATTCTACAATAGGCAGGGGATCGACGATTAGACTTGATGATTTATCGGTTCAAACCCAAGATGGTAGTAATAATAACACAAGTGGATCAATCCCTGAAGAGTTTTACGAGACCCTAGCGGCTTGCAGAATTTCATTGCTCATATATTAACGGTAAACTCCGGGATGCACTCTTGCACAATGTCATATCATCGACACCAACAATGTCCCATGTCTTTATACATATACACCGTTGCTAGCCTAGCTAGCACTTTGACCTTTTCCGATATGTCCATCGCTTGAATGGTTGAATCTCGAAATGTGAGAGGCTTTCAAACGGGAAAGGCACCAGTCAATAAAAAGGGTACAGGGGAATGGTGGGGGTTTATGCTACCTACCTCGTGGCGCGGAAAAGATCAGTTGGTTAGTGCGAAATTATGCCTACGGGTAACTCCCGGGATATGATGGCCCCCAGTTCATCGTCCAGAAGAATGGTCAATTCTTCGGCTTGCTTCTTGGCCTCCTTAGCTTGCCTATCGAGCTTTTCCTTTTGGATTTCGATCCTTTGAAGTTGGTCGGAGAGGGCATCCTCGATTTTTTGCTTTTCCACCTTCTGTTTGTCGAGAGCGGTGTGGACAGCATGTAGGATAGCTTTGATAGCTGTCTGCTTATCCTCATCGCCCAGAATCTCGGCCGCTTGCAGTGAGGCACGGATGAACAGGATTAGTTTTTCGGCTTGAACGGGTATTCGATGGACAGCGCTGTGGCGAAGCTCGTCAAGACTCTTGAGCAGTTGGGGGAGCTCGGTTATGCCGCCAATCTTGTCAAGCTGAATGCTTGACGGTTTCTGCTCGAATGTTTTCGACAACTCCTTTGTCCACATGGAAAGTTCTGCCGAGTGAGCGCAGGTCCACCGCTTTCGAGTGAGCAGCTCGGGGACATGAAGCTTGGCAAACTTGAAGCAGGCCCCTTCAAGAATTGATTGTAGTGACGTGGTGATGTTGTGTTGGGCGCAGTAAGGAAGATTTGGAGGCTGGTTTCTCGTGGATTCGCTCGTGTTTGGCTCCAACGGACGGACGTCGACCGGTTCACTGATGGCATCAAAGAAATCGGGGCTACCACTGCAGCAGGATAAGGGTTAGCTATCATGCGAGGGGTGGAGAATCGCCAGTGGGTAGCAAAAGACCTCTTGAGAGCAGTAGGCACAGGCGGTACCTCCCGTCCGTTGTTGGGAGCCGGGGTAGTACTAGGGGTTGTTGCAGGGGTAGTGCTGCTCGCAGCCCCGTTCTTGTCCTCAGAATTGCAGAGATCTCTCATGTCGCGAGCCCGGGCTGCACCTTCATCGTTCAACCTCATTGCGAGTCCCTGACCACACAGCTTTGTCAAGGCTAGCCTTGTCTCCTCCTCTGGGAAAGTAGCGAAACCGTACTTGAACCTATCTCGTAGTAATTTCTGTAACAGCACTTTCTTTCCAACAAAGGTACCGTTTTCACTGAAGCCAACCTCGTATGAGCGCTTGATAATCCAAGCTTCTAGTTGTACAACTGAGGGGGGCATTTTTTCTTCTTCTTCTTTTCTTCTCTTCTCCTCCTTTTCCGCGATTTGTGGGGGAAGGGGGGTGAAGGTGTGCGAGGGTATTAGAAGTTGCGAGAGTGTTTAAGTGCGTGTGTGGGTGTGTGAAGTGAATTGAAGGGCCGGTGGTGATGGTAGTGGTAGTGGTTGTGGGTTGGTAGCAAAAGTCGTAGATATGAGGGCAGGAGATAGGTGTAGCATCGAGCTTATAGGTTTACCGTGTTGTGTGCGCTGTTCAATACCTCGTACAGTATGTGCCGTATTGTGTGTGTATTATTATGCTATTGTTATCCGAGTTGTGTTGTCTGTAAGAAGAGTTGGAGAAGAGTATGTATAGTACCGTTTGTGTTTGAGGTGATATTATGATACCTGCACCGTACTGTGCACCAGAGTGCAGCACAGTACAGCTATTGGAGATGATCTATCTTGTTCATACCCTTATGCTCTGTCGTTGTTTGCATCTCATAATATCATACCTATGATACTCCAAAAGTCTCCCGTTCAGGCCTACAGCCTGTGATACCGGCAACGCGCAGGCACCTTACTGAAAAGCTTACCTAATCCAACACTCGAGCACTAAGTATGATACAATTTTTATTGTATCCATAGGCGAAAAAGAAAAAATAATTAAACCCCTCCATTACTGCACATTTTCACTTCAATCCACCTCAATCCACCTCAATCCCCCCCCAACAAGCAATCATTTACACTTTCCCCTTCTCCCCGATGTTCTCTGCTCGCCGTTCGCTTCGCCACTTACCGCTGTCGAAACGACTCTTAGCTTTGCGTTCTCAATTCAAATTCCGCCCCCTTCACACAACACTTCCGCACCGTTCAGTAGGCTCGCCAACACCTCCTCTATTATTAGCTCCTCCTGCGGTAATTATAAAACCGCCTATAGAGGAATATATACGACAGATACGCGAGCAGTATGGCGACTGCCTCCCCGCAGGTCTACTGGATGAGAACGAATATAAACTCTACGAAAGGTACTATGGCCGCCCAACCCGACTATTCCAACCGGGCGAGAGGGTGGAGGATTTTGAAGAGTATCCTGAAGAGGGCGGGGTTATGGTGTACGACGAGGATGGAGTAGAGATTCCGCAGGAAGAGGTCGAGATGGAATTTGGTGAGACCAATGAGCAGGACCACTTATTTCCGCCCCCAAAGACACCTGCGGAGGAGGCGTTATACGCGCAAGTCGCCCTGCGAATCGCGCACCCCGAAGAGGTAGAAAAAGGAGAAAGAGATAAGGACTATGTTGGCCGCTTCCGTGTGGGCTCTCCTCCCCCCTTTCAGACACATCCGCTCACTTCCATCGGTCGATTCGGAACGCGCCCAGGTTCCATCCTACTTCCGCAGTTGGTGAAGGACCGGACAGAATCTATCATCCCGGATGGTGTGACCCAACATCTAATAGAATCTGCACAAGAAACTCTCGGCGGTTCATTATTCACCTTCTCGCCCATCTACGCAGGGAAGCGGAGCAAGCGCAGTCTGGATATCCTATTGAACCCGACCCATACCCACATGTCAGATATGGATGCGAACGTATTTCTCACAGCTGTGATGCCAGGGCTGTACGCGCAATGCTTGAGTTCGTTGACCGAGTTGCGGAGACGGCTGGGCGGCGATTGGGTGCTCGGCGGGGATGGGGAGGAGCGGGGTGTTAAGAATGTGCTTGATGTGGGGGCTGGGGGCGCTGGGATGCTTGCCTGGCGGAGTATTGTTGAAGCAGAAGAGGAGGGAAGGAAGGATGAGCTTTTGGAGAGAGCGGGGGAGCCGCCACCCGGCCCGGATGGGAGGGCTCTGCCGGCAGCGAGGGAGAGGAGCCCATTACGGGCCGTTGTCGTCACGGCTCCTATCGCTCTTAGGCAGCGGGTTTCGAAATACTTGGACAATACCACCTTTATTCCCCGAATGCCGGATATCTATTTCGAAAACCTACATTACACACCGGGGGGTCCGACAGAGAAGAATAAGGCTCAGCCGAGGAAACTCTACGATCTGATCATTGCTACCAACAGACTCCTCCCATTGGTGGAGAGCTTTTACCGCCGCCAAGTCATTGAACAACTCTGGTCGCACCTAAATCCAAACGGCGGTGTCCTATTGATGATCGAAAAAGGCATACCAATGGGTTTCGAGGCCATCGCCAGCGCCCGCTCCATCATCCTAGAGGACTACATCAAGGACGTTGGCGAAGATTTTCAATCCCCCAAGACCACAAATGCCGACGGCTCCACCAACCCCCCCGTCGAAAAGGGGCCCGGTGCTATAATCGCCCCATGCACGAACCACAAACAATGCCCCATGTTTGCCTTCGGCCCCACGGATGGCACCCGCCGCAGGGATTACTGCCGCTTCTCACAACGCTATCAGCGCCCCTGGTATATGCGGAAACTCATGCACAAGCAGTCCCAAGACCACGAGGACCTCGAATACTCATACGTCGCCTTCCGCCGTGGTGCTGACCACCGCGCCGACACAAAGAACAAGATCAACCCAACGGTAGGGGACTTTGCCACGATCCCCGTCGACGGCGAACCTAGCATGCCAATTCAAAGCCCGTATACAATGCCACAGCTCCGCAATTATAGTCTAACCCTTCCGCGCGTTATCCTCCCGCCTCTTAAACGCGACGGGCACGTCATACTCGACGTGTGCACCCCGGCAGGCTTGATCGAACGCTGGACTGTCCCCGAGAGCTTTGGGAAATTGGAGTACAGGGACGCAAGAAAGAGTAAGTGGGGTGATCTCTGGGCGCTTGGAGCGAAAACCTGCGTGAAGCGAAACGTGAAGATTGGAAATGACAACGAGAGGAGCATGTCAAAGTTAGTTGCGATTAAGAGCCCCTACAGCGATGGGGTGAAGGCTATTGTGAAGGACAAGACGGGCACCATGATTAAGGGGCTGAAGAGGGAAAAGAGGGAAAGGAGGAAACAGGAGAAGGCAATGAAAAAGAAGATGGCTAGGGTGAGGCGCGAGGAATTGGACAGGGTGAATAAGGAGAAGAGGAAGTTGAAGCTGCAGCGGAAGAGAGAGAAGCAGGAAGCGATAGCAGCAGGGGTTTAAGGGGTCGCAATGTGACTGTATTTTCGCGCCTGGGGCCTGGCCGTGGGTGGGTGGGTGGAGTGTATATACGGGGCTTCTCCATCTTTGTAAACTATTTGTCTAATTCCAAAAAAATTGATTGTCCATAGTAGCTTTAGATGGCGAGTTGGGAGAAACGGAACATGATCTGAAAAGAGTCGAGTGATTATTGGTGAAGAGCTATCACCTCTCCAAACTTCCACCGCACCCCATCCAATCTAATATTACCCAACACGTCCGCCCCACGGCCATTTCTTTCACACACACACACACACACACCAAACAACAGGAACCCGCCATCTCCATCTCCCATCCCACGACCGCGCTTTTGCAGCGAAAAACATCGTATCAAGGGGGAAGGCTCAGCGGGCCCTCTCCTTCCTTCCTTCCTTCCTTCCGACCGCTGCCTGGCTCTAACAGATCCATTGTTGTCCCTCCCTCCTGGATCGGATTCGAAGAGGCGCGGCTTGAGTTTTATGCCATACTGTGTCTTTGAGATTTTTGCCGCAGGCACTGTTGTGTGCTGCAAGTTAGTTAGTAGCAAGCGCGGGTGGCGCGAATTTGAATTGGAAGGGCTAAGTTACTGGCTATTTGGGCATGGTACGAGTACAGTACTTCAATATAGTAATTTAACCTTTGAGATTTGAGTTCGATTGTTTTTTTTTTTAATTAGTAGTTTTACAATGCGCCTTTTGAAAAATTAAGTTACAATTAAAAGTGTAACTTAACCCACCCCTCCCTCTCCTCCCACTTTCCAAGATCCTCTCCTTTCCGGCTCACCAGCTCATGTTCGATCCACTCCCGGGTCATTTCTTGACCCCTCTCACCACTATTACCCCCCCCACCAAACCAAACCTCGGTAACTTTTGACCCTCTCCCTCGAAGTGCCTTGACCAACTCTTTGACCAAAGGCACTCCACAGCAGGCATCCAACCTTTGCGTGACGGGGACAAAATCCGGGTCGTATACGCCAAGAATACCGTCTTGAAAATAGATGGCATAGGTATGCCAAACAACGCCTTTTTTGGATTGCTGTTGCACGGCGTTACCCAAAGGATTGGTGAGTACAGCTAGGATTCCGTCCTTTCGAATTAAGCGTAGGAGGCCTCCAAGGGTGAGGCCCTGTGTCCGGCTCGCAATCGAGGCAGCCCCCTCCCCCTCCTCCTCCTCAGCGGTCAGATTCCCCTTCTTCTCCTCACCTGCTGCTGCTGCCTCCCTCTTGGCAGCTCCGACCCATAATTTTTTCGAAGACATACTGCGGAACATGGTGAGTTTGGGACATATCTTTGGCTGACGCTCGAAGGTGCTGGAAATTTCCTTGATTTGCTGAAGAAATTGCATCCATTCCTGAGTTGTGGTTTGATTGTTGAAGGGCATTGTGAGATGGATAGAAATTGGATTTTGAAAAGGGGGGTTTCGATTATCGATTGAGGTTATGATATGATAAAATAGGAAAGTTTTTTTGTGTTTTGGGAAGAAATGAAGAAAATGATTTGGAGGATTGATTGAGGAGTGGTTGAGGAAATTCTGAAGTTGAAAGATATAGATGTTAGATCCTGATCTGATGATCTAAGGTATGACCGCACCTGCTTATTGTGCGTGGACAAAATTAACCGATCAACGAAACGCTCATAATTTTCGTCGCCATGATGTTAATCTCCTCGATACAACACCCCAACCAAAGAAAACAAGTAAAAATAATTTAAATACATGGAAGTGATCATTACTTAGTATCCCTTTAACTTACCTGTGCTCTCGTTCACGCACTTTTAGCGTCACGCTAAAGTAGAGATCATCGATCGCATGGACAAAAGAAGTAGCAGCCAGAGTTAAGATTCAACACAAAAAGAGTAAGGATCGATGGTATTTTTCCGGTGTCCCATCACGACCAATTTGGTTTATCTCCTAGCCAACCCCGTTTAGAGCAAATCTGGCTTCCATCATGGCAATGCTGAACATTACTGACTCTGCGGTATTCTGAGCACTACACCACTTCTGAAGCACAACGTTTTTCCTGTCACGATTACTGTACTCCAACTGTTAGTATCTAGCGCTAGCCATGATTACAAGGTAAGGGATTCTGATCGCTTACTACTTTGCCTAGTCTAGTTACGCTCATGACCCACCCTACCAACTTAGCCTTTAGCCACAGTGTTTGAATACAGGGAAAGGGATACCATCAATCAGCCTTAATAATAAAAAAGAGAGGGCATTATGAGGTGCCTGTTGGGTGGTAATGATTTTTGTGGGAGCCCGGCGATGGTTGCGACTCTCACTGGGGTGTTGGGTTAATTTTGTCCACGCACAATACATCTAAAGCTCTTATGGGATTGCCGGGCTCGGCATCTGCCTTTCTACTAGTGTGTATTGAGATGTTTCTCGGTGCAATTGAATGATGGTCATTCGTTGCTGTACCCAGGAAATGTTATTCCGATAAGACCTGTTAAACAAACTTAGCTTGATTTCTGCGTGGTTAATAATGTGTGCACGAACCTAATCGTGATGTGATTTTATCTCTCAAGATTCTCTCAGACAAGTCCATGGTATCCCTTCGTTCGTTTTCAGGCACTCGCGCTAAGTCCGGGTTGTAGAAGTGATTGGGGTGAAGTAACTAAAGAGAGCAAAGTGAAGAATAATCGTGACAACTATGATGTAAGTATCATATGATGAACATGAAGGGTGGTACTGGTATCCCCTTCACTGCTGAGACAGCCTATTTGGGTAATGATGATACGAAAAACTTCGTGCTTTAGAAGTGGTGTAGTGCTCAGAATAGTGCTAAATAAGTACTTGTCAGCATGGTCATGATGGAAGCCAGGTTGTCTGCGTAGATTTGCTCCTGACTATGGTACAAG
>Ga0307509_10003346_pt1 | contig 24456 bp, 7 predicted proteins | sample 10_EM_MG_FD_202245 | JGI IMG/M metagenome (GOLD analysis project Ga0307509, IMG submission 202245) | Populus trichocarpa ectomycorrhiza microbial communities from riparian zone in the Pacific Northwest, United States - 10_EM | ecosystem: Host-associated > Plants > Roots > Unclassified | place... | reverse complement strand
GTCTCCAGAGGGAGATGACAAATCTTTCTCGCCGTTCTAAAGACAATGCCACCGATCTCATCTCTCTCAAAGAGGCGACTAAGAGTAGAGATGAAGATATCCGTCAATCCCTTCGGGACCTCGTCCATAGCCTTCACAGTCTGGAGAGTGAAAGATTACTCACGAATTCTTCACTTCCGCTTCTCACTTCTGGTGCCTCTACGAGTAGTCGAGCTTCGAGCTATGCGAGTGATAACTTTGCAACCCCAACCGGAGGTAGAGGCGAGAAATCTGGTCTGGAAATGGCAGCTCTTGAGCGGGTTTTGAGAGAAATGTCCACGAAAGACGAACAGGACCGCGTGATCGATCTCTTGAGAGATATCCAGGATACCCTCAACAAGCCCCAGTTAGACAGAATCGAAAACGAAGAAAAAATATTATCCTTGCTGGAGGAATTTAAAGAGCGGGACTACAGCAAAGGGAAAGAGCTTGTGATTCCTGGAAGGGAGAGAGACAGTGCTATGGATGAGAAGATATTGTCTATGCTTCAGAATATCCGAGAGACCCTGTATCAGAGGGAAGAGAGAGAAAGCGATGCGAGGATTATTAGCTTACTGGAGGAATTAAAGCAGAAAGAGGAGAAAGGTGAAAATGCGCAGGTCATTTCCCTGTTAGAGGAGCTTCGAGACAAGGAGGGGGATTCTAAAATTGATGCCGTTTTGTCCTCCCTTGAAGAACTGAAAGACAAAGGAGGAGACGAAAGGGTTCTCTCCTTGCTCGAGGGGATTAAAGCTAGGATGGATAGCATGAAGGAAGATCTAACAAATTCCCTCAGCTCATCTATAACTAGGCGCTCCTCTTCGGCACAAGAGGCTACAGGAACAGAATCTACGCGGGGCACAGTGGAGAGCGATGAAATCCTCAATGCTTTGAATCGGATCAAGCGCGGCGTCGATTCGGGCGAGGAGGCAACTCGAGACGTTCAGAAACTTATCGACGAATGGAAAGAGCGATGGGCTGGTCATGATAGGGAGGCGCATGAAGCATTGAAGGACCTGATGAAGGAGATTGAAATTCTGGTTACGGAACAGAGACAAGCAATATCCAGGCTACACAGCAACCCAGGTCTGCAATCTACAGCACTCACCATGACCAACCCTCCTCTCCCACCTGACTTGGACAATGAGGCCGCTATCACCGCTCTCGCTAACATTGCTTCAACTACAACTCGCACAGATATCACCCTTTCCACCATCAACGCCTTAATCAAGGTTTTCCATAAAGACATGAATAGCGCCAATACTCATACCCACGAGACCGTGCTCAGTATCAGCAGATTCCTCCAAGAGCTCGGCGACACTGTTTCAAATACCCATTCCCAGACGGGGGAAACTCGCAAGCTCCTTGAAGTGGTGCGTTCTGGGGTCAGTGGCGGGAATGACCGACTCGCCGAGTTTGAAGGTGCAACTCTCCGGAAGATCGAAGAGCTTATGTTCCTCCACAAACACTTACAGAAGACAATGCTTGCGAATGGAGATGAGATGATCTGGAAACAAGATATCGGTGTAAGGGCTGTGGTAGAAGAATTCCAGAGTGAGGTTGAGGAACTCCTGGAGAAGAATATGGAAGCCGTAAAGGAATCTGCAGAGAAAGCTGTCGAGGCCATAAATAATTCTAATCCCGTTTCTCTCATAGAAGAGCTAAAGAATGACCTGGGAGCGATGGCACAGCGAAGTTTGGCCGCTTTTGCAGCTGCGGATTCTAAGGATGCACTTGCAGAGCTCAAATCTGAACTCCAGCGGGCAACAGAACAGAGCGTTGAGGCTATCAATACTCTGAATCCAGCAACCTCGATCGAAACATTCAGGGCCGAAGTCAAAGAACTCCTTGAGAAAATCCTGTCAGCAAGTGAATCTAGTTCGAAAGGACTTGCCAAATTCGAAGAGTCCGCCCCAACCCAAGCAGCCATCGAAGATCTAAAGTGCAGCCTTGAAGATCTGATTGAGCGATCCTTCAATACTTCCAATGAACGAGCGAGTGCAGCCATCACAGATATGAAATCCGTCATCGATAGAACTGAAGGCACCGAGAAAATCCAGACTTCCATCGACCAACTTAAGGTTGAGGTTACCGAGTTGATGGAGAAGTCAGTAGCCGCATTGGCACCCCCCACATCATATCCTGAGGCAGAATCTATTAAGGCCCGGATCGAATCGTTAGCTCTTGAGATTTCCAAGACCATGGATAACACGATTGCTCTCTTTAGTGATTCCTCTGTTGAAACGGACGAGAAATTGAAAAAGGCAGTTGATGAACTCAAGGCCGAACTGGGGGAAATGAGCAAATCAATATCAGAAGCTGTTTCTTCCAACTCACCAGCCAGCCTTGAGGGGGTAGTGAAGGAAGCTCTTGAGGAGATGAAGGAGGTGGTTGAACAAATCGAGAAGAACACGGGAGCCGAGAGGTCAATTGCTTCCAACCCTGAAGTATCCGAAAAAATGACGACCGCCATCGAAGATCTCAGGAAGGAAGTTCACGAAATGGTTGAGAAGAGTATTAGTATGGCTGTCGGCACGCCTCAAACCGCAGAACCTGCCTACAAAATTCAAGAGGCTATTGAGGGCCTACGAACGGACATCGCGAGCGTCATGGAAAAGTCCTCGTCTCTAGATTCTTCTTCAGGCAGCTCCAAGGAGCTATTAGATGATCTTCGGAAGGAGATTGCTGAAATTTTAGAAAAGTCTACGTCTATGATTATTCCCCAATCTGGCTTGGACGGAGCGACAAAAGAGCTTCTCGAGGAGATTAAGAAAGACATTACCAGCATTCTCGCCAAATCGCCACCGTCTGAAGCAAGCTCTGGTAATGTGAAAGAATCTATCGAAGGGCTCCGGAAGGAGGTGAGTGAGTTAATGGACAAAACAATGTCTATGGTGGCCCCCAGGCCCATCGACGTCGAAGGACTCCCACCACGTTCCGCTGAAAGAATGGAGGGAGTGCTTGAAGATCTCAAATCAGAGATTGGTGAGATGGTCCAACACAGCTTAGCAGCCGCCATTGCAAACTCGACATTCGATTCCGAAGAGAGCGTGAAGGAAGCAATTGAGGAATTGAGACGCGATGTCCGTGACACACTACAGTTATCTATGATGCCTCTTCCTGCTGAGAACACTGAAGCAGCAGAACGGATTCGGGTTGTGCTGCAGGGTTTCAAAACCGAGCTTGGGGAGCTTTTTGAAACCAAGATTGCGGTGCCCAATGTTACTGTCATGGAAGTCATCGATAATTTGAGGGCTCAGATTGGAGTATTAGTAGAAAACTCCAAAGGTAGCGCAGTAACCGAAATCGCGGAGGAGTCGAAGACACAAGTTGAGGGCTTGGAACAGAAAGGGTTCGACGGCAGTGTGGTGGAGTCAATTGAGGGGCTGAAGAAAGGAATAGATATTCTAATGGGAAAGATGGATGACTCTTCCTCGGCAGAAGTTGCGGGTGCTGTGGATGAATTGAAGAGAGAAGTGGAACAGTTATCAGGAAAATCTGGCGATGCACTCGAAGCCTTAAAACTTCAAGTTCAAGGCCTTGATATAAAAGAGACTATCGAGGCGCTAAAGGCTCAGGTTGAGGGTCTTTCCGGGATATCAGGGGTTCCGCTGCCTCCTGGGCTTTCGGCGACATCTAATGAAGAAATGAAGGAGTCGATGGAATCACTCAAGAGGGACATCGAGGAAGTGATGGAAAAATCGATGGGTTCTCTAGTCGCCAGCAAGCCAGATGATACCGAAGTTAGAGAATGGATAGGAGCTCTAAAGGAAGAGATGGTGGTCTATGTAGAGAAGAGTGTTCAAGCCGCTAGAGCGACTAACCCCTCCGAAGCAATCGATGGATTAAGGCGAGAAATTAGAGAAGCGATGTCAAGATCCGGTCACCATATCCCCCACGAACCAGAAAGAACCCAGGTTGGCGAAAAAGTCGAGAAGATTAAAGAAGCTTTCGAGGAACTCCGGAAGGTGGTGGAAAAGAATTCCGGTACAGATCCAGCCACTAAGTCAGCTCTGGAAGAAGGTGTTGAGGGAATTCGAATGGTGGCGGACGGAATAAGACACGAACTTAGTAACTTCCGGGCCGAAGAAAAGGAGGCGATTGTTGATGTCAATTCTGCTGTTGGCGAATGTCGGGTCGAGGTTGCCGTCGTTAAAACCTTGGTTGAGGAAAAACACACCGAAGTCAAGGATAGCATTACAGGGTTTGCTACTGCCGTCGACGAATCAAACACAGCCCTCGAAGGTTCAATCACTGCAGTCCATACCGTGGTGGAAGCTCTGCAGAACTCGAGCAACGAAGCTATTACGGGTGTTGCCGATTCGGTCGCAAAATTAAGAACCGCAACCCAGGACGGCATAACTGGTATCAACCTTTCACTCTCCGAACTTCAGATTGATACCAAGGAAGGAATTTCCGGGATTTCTGGTGGCATATCTGAAGTCCACCATGAAGTCAAAGGAGGAAACTCCAGCATTAGCGGGGCCATCTCGCAGGCGAAGGAAATGATCTCAAGTGTTAGCGAGGCTGTTACCAATTCTGCCGTTGGGGCAAAGCAAGAAATTGACGGTGTCAGGCACCTGGTTGAAGTTTCGAGAGATGAGACCTCGGCAGGCTTCCTGGGAATGACAGATGCTGTCGAGACCGCCGCTTCGGAAGTGATGGAAGTTGTTTCCGCATTGGCCACAAAAATTGAAACGTCTCAGACCGACTTATCGGGAATCAAGGCCGCTATCGGGGAGTCTCAAGCTACGAATAAGTCGGCTTTGACCGATATTAATGCGTCCATCGAAGAACGTGCGACCGAAGTTAGAGAGGATGTTTTTGCGGTGAAAAAAGCGGTAGAAGAATCGAATACTACAGTCACTCACGAGCACCGCAGGACCCAAAAGCAAGTTGAGGATGTGCTTGGACTTGTTGATGGACTGTATAGTGAAGTCAAGGGGCAACAGCCGACACTACTCAACGCTTTACTGGAGCTAAAGGATCTTCTCCAGGAGGCGAATAAAGAGATCGCTAAGAAGCCAGATATCGACGCTATACCTCCTCCGCCTGCGTATGATGACTCTCAGACCCAAGAAAAGCTCAACACGTTGATTGCCGGGAGCACCTCAACTTCCAAGTATCTTCCCCAACTTGGCCTCCTCGACTCGATCCAGAAGCAAGTCACCACCACCTCCGCCGATATTGCCGAATTTCTTTCAATGCAAAAGGAAGTTCTTCTGGAAGATGCGAGCTCCAAAATTGATGCGGCAAGGCAAGCCGAAATGGATCTTGAGAAGGCTATCGCAGAAAAGAAAATTGTGGAAGCTGCCACAGTATCTCTTCGAGAAGAGCATACCAACCTCCAAGACTCTATTGAAGCCTTGAAGGAAGAAACGAACGCACTTTACACTCGAAAACTGAGGCTTACTGGCGAAGTTGCTAGCATAGAGACCGCCTTGGACCTAAGGCGGGATGAGCTCATGCTTCTCGAGGCGAGGGCTGAAGGACTTGAGCGAAGGGTTGTCGAAGGGGTGATTGAGCAATCAAGGGTTCTTCTAAAGAAACCCAAAGGCAATTCCTCGCGCTCACCAAAAGCCGACACCAGCGCTGCCCTACGCAAAATTCGCAATAGTCCAGCCGCCAAGTCAAGCGCCAACGGTCGGCGAAATCTCTCTCTCAATGAAGTCCAGAGTGATTCACCGACCCTAGGGACGTCGTCAAAATCTGGCAGAACCAGCCTCAGCGGTAGCACCTTAGGTTTAGGGCAGAAGGAGTACTCTGCCAGTCTAGGGCTCCTGAAGCGAAGCCAGTCAACCAAGAGCGTCGGAAGCTCAGAGAGACGCAAGAGTAGCTGGGGCCAAAAAGTCGGTCGTGCATTCTCAGGCACAGGTGTCAGGGAGAATAATGATGGCGTGCTCCCCACAAACGAGGAAGAGGCTGGAGAGTACGATGCCGATGAAGTTGCAGGAGGCGGTGATGACATGGACGCTGAGCTGGAGCGTTTGATGCGAGAACAGGAGGAGAGTGGTTTTGCAGATGGGCGGAGTAGTAGTGGTAGTGTTAGGAGAATGGCAGCCGATCAGGGCGAGGAGCGAGGTGGTGATGAGGCGGGGAGGAAGTCGAAGGCCTATCCAGCCCTCGGGTTGGACTTTTCCGATGAGCCAATGAGCAGAAGTATTAGTGGTGTGAGCACTGGGGTTTAGATTGCCTTTTGTTCTCCATTTCTTTTCCTCGTTTTGTTAATTTCGTTTTTCTTTTACGCCCTATGATGGTGGATGCCTATCACGAGATATGATGGTACACCTATAAGGACGAGTGGGCTCCTACGATACCCCGGATGTGTTGCTTATGAAGGTTAATTGGTGAAGTTGGTCTCCTTAATAACTTTTTCTTTCTTGTCGATGTACTTATTTCATGCTCTTTCTCTTTCGTTCGTTTGTATTTTCTTATTTTCTCAACTCGGTTGTTTTGCAAAATTCATAACATGCATGCATTGGAATGGATGAAACGGATAACTTAGGGACGGATCGGGGTCGGGGGGGGGAGTCAAGGGGTCACTGGCCTATGAAGTTTCCTGTTTTTATTTCCTGTTGTTCCCCGGGCGCCGAAACCCCTCTCACTTTTATTTCTTTTTAGTAGTATAGCTTATGATATGCATACTATGACCTCTCTATGATACACTTTGCTTGGTATCGATAAAATGTGATTACTTTTCTTCATACCCCGTAACAAAGCCAACTTGGCGATGAATGCATAACATGATTGATGCCTTGAGTTAAGATTAGAGGCGAGGTTAGCCTATCTTAGGTAGAGTGTTGTGTTGTATTATGGTCCGAGAGACAGGCTACGCTATCTGAGAATGAGGAGGTAAAACGAGGCCTTATCGTATGCTCACTCACTCACTACGCGGGTTTCTGGAAAGGCTTCTGTTGACTGTCTTGAGGTTTAATACCTAGAACCTAAGTGAAGAAGGGGCACCTGCCCGCCAAAGTGCCTCCAAGGCTATGATATACACCCCATCCGACAAGCTCAACCCTGTAACTATGTAGAGTATGATACCAGAAATCCCGATCGAGTGGAGAAGGCCAGTCTCCAACATCTCCCCATTCTGCAATACAGTGCGGTCCCCTCCCCCAGCCCTTGGTGGCACCGTGTCCACTGTAATATCCATAACATCACTCGTCAAGCGCGGTATCGTATCATAAATTGGCAACGGCATTACAAGTGCCCGACAATGCAAAAAAAACCCCTATTAAGATTCTCCCTCCACTAGTAATACAAGCAGGAGATTGTTCGACTAAGAAGCTGTCGTAAAAACTTAGCCCAGAGGGTTCGGGATATACCGGTAACAGGGTGGGCAAGTTTTCCCAGTATGATATTATAACTTAGCTTATAGTGGGGTATTATGGAGGCTGTCTCATTGTTAATATCATACTGTTAATGAGGTTTTGTTGCTGGTTTATAAGATGGTCTGATAGAGGGTTGGGTTTGAGCTATGTCTTGTTTTGTGGTGGATTGTGTTTCTTGAGGTGGGTCGGGGTGCTGTAGAGGTGGGGTAATAGATGTTTTATCATATTACTGGCCGCTTGTGGGTAGATCCCCTTTGTGTTTGGAGGGGTAAGTTATTCAGTCTACGAGTATTGTGCTACTAGTATATTGGTGATGAAAAAAAGGGGGGGGGGGAAGGAGGCAAAGGTAGGTTTAGCTGTGAGAAAAGCAGAATTACAAGGGGGTCATAGGTTACGCATCCATCCATGGCCAAAGACCACCCCAGAAATCGTATATTTTTGAGTGTGTGTCGAAATAATTCTACGGACGGTATCCACAATTGTGGTGGCTTTGTTCAGGCATTGCTTGGGACCCCGGAGCCGAGAGAGTGTTGGGCCTCTCGGTTTTGTATACGGAGCTCGGTGCTGCTGGCCAGTTCCCAGATAATACCGTATGTTACCGGATTGTGAACAAGTGACGTAGTGCCCAAAATTACAGCTACAAGGTGCGATACCGGAAAACTGTAGTCTCGTTCTGTAAAAAGTTCGGTTCCGGGTAATGGTGTATTTTACCATAAGAGTTCATGCTGCAGAAAGTGCCAACAGGTTAAGTTTCCTGATAGTAGGAGTGGTCCAGATAGCTAGCCTACAGATTAGAGGATGGTTAGACTAGACGGGGGGCTTGTATATGAAACTTTGGAAGTATATGAGAAAGCCAAGTCGGATCTGTAGCATGTTTATCCACAGTGCGAAGGCTAATTGTCTACTCCGGCGCAAAATAAGTTATGGTGCAACGCAGACCCTCGGCCAAACATCCTCTCTTCTTCACACAAGACTAGATATCACCACCCACAATAGCTCCATGCTTCCCAAGCTCCAACTTTGGTAGCCCTATCTTCTCCCCCCCCTCGTGTCACTATTTTCAAGCCTTTTTTTTGTGGAATTGGTTTGGGGTTCGTTGCTCGGGGATTTTGGGTGGGGAGTACCGGTTGTCACGCCCGACGAGGGAGTGCATCATAACTTATTTTGCGCCGGAGTATTTAAGAACTTAAATTGGGTTTTCTTTTTCGCCTCTGCTGGTCTCGTGTGAACCCCCCTCTTGTAGTTTTATTGAGGTCAAAAGTGTTTTTTATATCGTCTAGGCTTGCAGCTTCCGGCAGGTTCACGGAAGGTTCCCGTGTTGTATCGCATTGAATCGTATGGTGTGCTATGTAAATCTACCACTCCAACATTCAGCTTAAGCGAGTGACGATCTGTGACGGCATTATAAAACAATGAGGAGATTGTAGTCATAGTTAAGTCACATGCTTGTAGATAATAGCAGTAAGCTGTAGTTGTTTTTTAATGAACAGACTGGAGCGGGGTTAAGGGCCCTATTTTTTTTTTACATGCACTATTCTAATCTGAGTAGTTTTTTTTATGTTTTGAGGTATTGAATACTAAGCGTGTAACCGGAGATTTACTCCGCTGCTTCGGTAAGTTAGTTGAGCGGTAAATCTTGGATCCCGAATACCGTCTCCTCCAGCGTCGCGAGATTCTCGAGTCGCGAGAGTGGCTGCATAAAAACAGGGATAGAAGCAAATATAAGGAAGCGTGCATGTGCCCGATAGAAGACGTAGCATGAAATCGAAAGTGTGATCTTAAGATAAATAGTGAAAGCAAACAGAGGTCTACAGTACAGTACCATGTAGTTGGAATGAATGTTCACAACTGATATGTCAAGAGAGGCGCTCAAACGGGAAAAAACGCTGCCAAGAGGGTAAGCGAGGCCGCCACTCCCGCGACTCGAGAATCTCGCGACGCTGGAGGAGACTGTACTCTTAGGCTCTGATAGGAGACTGTTCATCGTCATATTCAATGACCTTTTGAACTGCTCCTGAGGTTAGCCATCTATCTGTATTTAGTTTCGACGAGCTTCTCCATCGCTAGAAAGATGGGATAGCTTGTGGCAAAGGTACGGTAGTAGCCTCCCGTGATACCGCACTGGGCTGTGTTCTAGTGTACATACGGCTACTGGGAACAGTTAGCCTGAACGGACAGGGAGATAAGTTATTTGGTTGGTTGACCTTAAATAACTGTCAATCACTTTTTACCAGACCCTGTACTCGAGTATCAAGAGTAATGTCCTTGTCTTCACAGATCCTGGTGTGAGGTTGCGAGAAAGGCTTCCGGTCCTGTGCTGTCATCATGAGTGTACTGCTCCCAGTTAAGTGATATGTAAGTTCTCGATAGATCTGATTGTACTGTACTAGCCCTGTTTCTAGTAGCCAAAACAACTGAGTGCGCTCGGGTGTCCCTTCATTGCAACGCAGGATTTTTGTGGTGCCACAAGGTAGGGCTGAGAGAGGTGTGGCATTTTGTTTTTTTGTTAAGTCATAGAATTTATCTGTTTAAGGTACAGACCTTGCATTCGGGAAGTATCCCATGGCGTCAAAAACCTCCTCCTCCAGCCAGGGAAAAACAAGCCACCCCAGGTCCCTCTGGTAGGGGACCAACCGCACATCCTGCACAAAGAAAGGCACAAAGTTCCACCCTGCTGACCAAGAAACGATCCATGGTCTCAACGAGCCAGCAAGACAAACCCGACAATATAACAAGTACAGGCAGAAAGCAACAAGAAAACCCTTCCGGACATCTCTGACAAAAGAAACCCTCCCCAGTCCAATGAAATCAATCCTACAGCCCCTCTGGTATGGAGCCAACCGCACATCCTCCCACAAGGAGAGGCAGGCAGAAAAGAAAACACCGCCTGTAAACAGCAAAAACAAAGAAAATAAAATGATCGTGCTACTCATGCCCTTCCTTGATTTGTCTTGGTCGCAAGGCCGGGGGCAGGTCTTCCCCTAGTTTGCATGGATGAGGAATCCTTCATACGCGTAACCGTATACCAGTCCAAGAATACTGGCACCGGGGAGATATGTGATAAATGATTGGCAAGGCGGAGGTGCAACCAGAGGCAGTGCAATACTAGCCACACAGTGCCGAGATAGTTCAACCGAGTAGTTATTTGAGTACGGCCAGCCCCCATCTGTGTCTGGGAGCGAGGGGCCACCAGGGGTCAATGGAGGGGCTTGGATATGAGGTGGTAGTAAGGTACCAGCTAGGTTTGATGTATTTATCTCACGATGAGGTCCTCCTAGCACACTTATGAAGCCCCAAGTTCAGTGTCTAAGTAGGATCGTGAGATTGTGGTATGGTGTTTTACCCTGACTCCACCTTCCCAAATAGGAAGGCGAAATGCGGGGTCCGGAAATTGAGGGAAGAGGAGCTTGTGAGACAGGTGTGGCAGTTGCGATAATACCAATACGGTAAGCGCAAAGGGGATGCGCGGGAACAGTTTTGCGGGAGGTACCGGTATTTAGACTATGAGGCTCCGCAAATGGCGCTTCTTTTCAGCTAAGCGATCATCGACCGACGACCAGTAACTCAATCACCTCCCGCATCCTTCACCCCATTTCCGAACAGTAGAGATGTCTCACACCAAGTCCTTCAATACTATCAACTCCTATAATAATGTGTGGAACAACTGTAGTATTGCTGATGAGCGGCTTCAAGTCTTGACCTGGCTATCTCCACTAGATCCCAAATTCCGGCACCAGGACATCCAGGGCCGCCGGGTTGAAAATATTGGGGAATGGCTTTTACAAACTGAGGAGTTTAGAAGCTGGTACGCTAATAGCGAGGGGGGCGCGTCCGACAACGCGGTTTTGTTTTGCCATGGAGATCCGGGGGTTGGCAAAACTTATATTAGGTAACAAGGACGAACCTAACGGGATGTGAGAAAAGCGACAAGTGCTGACAAGCAGCGATATCAGCTCCTTAGTGATAGACATCTTGTGTGATCAAGCTGGAGGACGGAATGCCACCGTTGCATGTTTTTATTTTGATTTCGCCGCGCAAAACGAACAGTCCCCCGCGAACATGCTAGGCTCCCTGCTGAAACAGATGGTTTGTGGACAGGAGGTGATCCCGGGGGAGATATGGCAAGCATACCAAAACCAAAGAAATGCTATTGGTGGACGAGGACCGCGACTTTCCGATATTGTGAAGATGCTACAGACTACCTCTCGTGAGAAGCGCACGCTCATATGCATCGATGCTCTCGATGAATGTGCGGCTGGACATCGAACCAAGCTTCTTGATTCATTAAACCAAGTCCTCCTGGGGTCTCCAGGTACTCGAATATTCATGACTGGAAGACCGCATATTCTTCCTGAGGTTAGAAGGCGTCTGGCTGGAAGAATGGCAAGCATATCCATAAACCCCAAGAGAGACGATGTTATTAGATACCTCCAGAGCAAACTAGAGGAGGACACAAACCCAGATGCGATGGACAGTAGTCTGGAGGCAGATATCCTGAAGAAGATCCCGCAAGATATTTCTGAAATGTATGTATAGGCAGCCGAACTCCCGAAGCTACCTCAAGCTATCAACTAACAAATACACATCTAGATTCCTGCTGGTCTCGCTCAATATGGACGCGATCCTACAAGAAACCACAATCCACCGTAGGCGACAAAAGCTGAACGCAATGACTAATGGCCTAGAGCTGGGGGATGTGTATGGTGCAACACTCCGTCGGATAAAGGCGCAGGGAGGGGAGAAAGCGAGGCTTGGAATGACCACTTTGATGTGGATCTCGCACGCGGAGCGGCCCTTGAAGCCCGATGAGCTGCGCCACGCCCTAGCAGTTGAGATAGGGTTACCGAATCTCAATACCGACAATGTTCCTCCAATAGGGATAGTGCTAGCCTGTTGTCAAGGACTTGTTGTCGTAGACAAGGAGGCTTCCACTATCCGGCTAATCCACTTTACCCTTCAAGAGTACCTCCGGGCTCATCCTGAGCTTTTTGGTACAGCCCACTCGACAATTGCAGAAACCTGTCTGAGTTATCTGAATTCGCAGCAAATCAAGGCTCTCTCAACCAATCCCTCTCCCGATCTCCAAAGCACACCATTTCTCGAATATTCTTCTCTGTATTGGGGAATGCACGCAAAAAAGGGTCTTTCAGATTGCGCTAAACTTCTTGCGCTGAAGTTGTTTGGTGACTACAACAACCACATATCTACTAAAATCCTCTTGAAAACACAGGGGTGGGATTTTTACAATATTGATTTTAATAAAATTTCTCTGTTTAGTGGTCTACACTGTGCATCTATCCTTGGGATTGATGAAATTGTAGCTGATTTGGTAGAAGTAGAAGGTTGTGGTATAAACCAAAAAGACTGTGTTGGTAATACACCTCTCGTGTGGGCTGCTACGAATGGGCATGGTGGGGTGGTGGAAATATTACTTGGACGGGGCGACGTTGATCCCAACGAACCTGATGAATACGGTCAAACACCACTCTTTCGTGCTGCTTTGGATGGGCACGAAGGAGTGGTGGAAATACTACTTGGACGGCACGACATCAACTGTGACAAACTAGACAATTACGGCCGAACACCACTCTATTCTGCTGCAAATAATGGGCATGGGGGAGTGGTGAAAATACTACTTGGACGGGACGACGTTCACCCCGACAAATCTGATGGGTACGGTCGGACGCCACTCTGGTGTGCTGCTTGGAATGGGCACGAAGGAGTGGTAAAAATACTGCTTGGGCGGGACGACGTCAATCCCGACAAACCTGATGAGTACGGCCGCACGCCACTCTGGTGGGCTTCTGGGAATGGACACGAAGGAGTGGTAAAAATACTGCTCGGACGGGACGATGTTAATCCCGACAGGCCGGACAAATCAGCCCGAACACCACTCTGGTGGGCTACTAAAAATCGCCACGCGAGAGTGAGAGCTCTGCTGCGGCCCCCAACATCTACCGCCCACAGCACGGCTTAGGCCCGAGGAAGCATCGCCCTCATTGCCTCCTTAGAAGGCCGTACTAATAACTATGTTCAAATTCCGCAAGGACCACAACAGCTCCATAAACGTGTTTACCCCCGCCACTATCTCTTCCTCCCATCCCCACCTAACCCTCTCTTGAGGCCTAAAACGTTGTCGTCTTTTCCTTGCTTCCGGCACAAGCCTGCCGCAGGAACCCGGCTTGGATATTCGTTCTCGGTCGGAGGGAATCATACGCGATGGGGCACCTATCTATCACTTACAATACATGCCCAAACCTCTCCAATGATTTTCTTATGCAGTTGAATCAGGGTTTGTCAGTCTATTCGTAATCTGGGATCTGGCGCTGGTGGGCGGGTTGTTTCTATTATATTTATATAAGCCTGTGTGGTTTGGGATTTCCATTATATCTGATTTTTTGCCTGTCTGTTGTCTCTATGGATCCTCTTTGCGCATTTGTTGCTCATCCATCTGGTTCTTTCTTACAATTCCCTCCCCCCCCCTCCGAAGTGTTGACGTGAGGGTTGTGTAGATATAGAGGGGAAATATGAAGTGTACAAGTATTTCTTGCGCTCGTGGAGAGGGAGGCAAAAGGCTATTTCTTAAGCCGGGTATTATATGATGGGAACCGGCTCCTCTAGAGTGGGCTTGGATATGAGGTTGGGATGCTGTCCACACCTTTTAGTCTTGCTCATCCGGGAACCTTAAACAGCTAAGGAGTCTTTAACTACAACATCAGCTCCCATTCTATGAGCCCCTGTGCCCCAACTCGCCAAGAGTGACCAGACCTTCCAGAGCGCTTTGCAGTACCGATAACATGCCGTCAATTACAGCTGTGAGGCACAATCCCGGAAAACCCTGTCTCGCTCTTTAAAACCCAGCGCCAGGTAATTTTCATACAAGACTCAAAGATCAAGCTTCAGTATCATAAGAGGGAGATTGTGCGCAGGGGGATACCGCTGAGGAAGAGCCAAGCTGGATCCACTGTGTTCTTGTAAGCAAAGTAGAGGGTTAATTACGCATTTAAAAACTCGGAATGGATCTTCTTTTCCCTGTGAGTCATGTATAGCCCCTCCCTTTACATCCTTATTGAGATCGGGGGTGCTCTTTTCGTGTTGGCCCAGCCATCAGCTCCCGGTGGGTTTGCGGGAAGTCACCATACTGTATCATAATAGTCTATTGGATTGTATCTTATAAAATTCCTATTTCGAACACTAACTTAAACGAGCGATGATATGTGAGTGCGCTATAAAACGACGGGGGAAATAGCGGTGATAATTAAGCCACTTATTTGGAAGTAATAGTTGGCAATTATAGCAGTTTCTATCAAAAGACCGGGGCGGAGTTGAGGGTTTTGCATTTTTCAATGTAGAGTGGACTGTACTGACCAGAGGAGTTTTGTTCATGTGTTGGGGTCCAGAATACTGAACGTATCACTGTCTACGCTGCGGCCTCGGCTCGTTTAAGTTAGACTAACGTACCCCACGGTGGGTCGAGACACACGGTGATACGAAACAACAGGTTGCCGATCCACCAGTTGAGAGCAAAAACCTGTTTTCAGAATACAACTTTATATGGTTGTTTCGTGTCACCGTGTGTCTCGACTCACCGTGGGGTACGTTACAGGTTGTTTAGTCGCAAATCTCGGATCTTGGATTGTCCTTAGGCTGTGATTGGAGACTGTTCATTAGAATATTCGATGACTCTTTGAATCCCACCTGAGGTTACCGTAGCTGTCTAACGTTCAGGAGCTTTCCTATGGGGCATGGACTGCTCAGAACGAGATGCTTGGGTAGGCGCTAGCAGGGCCTTGGGGAAACAAATTTGGAGAACACTGATTGGACGGTCCTGAGGCATCCTTGAGGTTCCACAAAAGACCCCGCTTTTCCTCAGCGCCAGGAATTTCGACGGACGACTCACTCTATTACCCATCTACAATATCTTAAGCGGCGAAAAATAGAAGATGGCTCAATCTTTCAGTAATAATATCAACTATTTCAGCAACACCTGGGGAGACTTGCGGAACTACTTTACCGTTGCTGATCAACGGTCTCAAATTTTGAACTGGTTATCGCCACTGGAGCCTAGGCTACAGCACCGGGACATCCAGGGCTGGCGAGTGGAAAATGTAGGGAAATCGCTCTTACAAACCGAAGAATTCAGAAGCTGGTATGCTGGTAGTGGGGGAGATGAATCCGATAATGGGGTTTTGTTTTGCTACGGTGATCCAGGGGTCGGCAAGACTTATATTAGGTAACAAGGATGGGGAATAGAAAGGAAATGGCAAGTGCTGACAAGCCGTGATGTTAGTTCATTGGTAGTAGACAGTTTATGTGATCTGACTAGAGGGCAAAACGTTGCCGTTGCATATTTTTACTTTAGCTTCGCCAGAAAAGAGCAGACATCAACCAGTATGCTGGGCGCCTTGCTCAAACAGGTTGTGGAGGGGCTAGAAGAGATGCCAGGGGAGATAGCGCAAGCCTATGAATACCAGAAAAGGGATACTGATGGGCGGGGACTGCAACTTCCCGATATTGTGAAGATGCTTCGGATCACCTCTTCCGAGAAACGTACCCTGATATGCATCGACGCTCTCGATGAATGCGCGGCGGATCATCGGGTCAAGCTTCTTGGCTCATTAAACCAAATCCTCCTAGGGTCTCCAGGTACCCGAATATTCATGACTGGAAGACCGCACATTCTTCCTGAGATTAGAGGGCGTCTTGCTGGGGGAGTAACGAGTATATCCATAACTCCCAAGAGAGACGATATTATTACATATCTCCACAGCAAGCTAGAGGAGGACCCAAACCCAGATGCGATGGACAGTAGCCTGGAGGCAGACATCCTGAGGAAGATCCCGGAAGATAATTCTGAAACGTACGTAGGGGTAACGACACTCCGGAGGTTACTTCAAGTTGAGCTGATAGATATGCATCTAGACTCCTACTAGCCTCGCTGACTGTTGATGCGGTCCTGCAAGAAACCACAATTCGTCGCAGGCGACAAAAGCTCAATGAAATAACAGATGGCTTGGGGCTGGGGGGTGCTTATGGTGCAACGCTGGGTCGGATAAAGGGGCAGGGTGGGGAGAAAGCAAGGCTTGGAGTGGCTGCTTTGATGTGGATCTCGCACGCGGAGCGACCCTTGAATCCTGATGAACTGTGCCACGCCCTAGCAGTCGAGATATGGTCACCAGATCTCGATTCCGACAATATTCCTTCAATATGCACATTGCTGGCCTGCTGCCAAGGGCTTGTTGTCTTAGACAGGGAGGCTTCCACTATCCGGTTAATCCACTTTACCCTTCAGGAATACCTCCTGGCTCATCCTGAGCTTTTTGGTACGGCTCACTCGACAATTGCAGAAACATGCCTGAGTTATCTGAATTCGCAGCATATCAAGGCCCTATCGACCAGTCCCTTTCCCGATCTCCAAAGCACACCATTTCTCGAATATTCTTCTCTGTATTGGGGAATACACGCAAGAAAGGAACTTTCAGATTGTGTGAAACTTCTTGCGCTGAAGTTGTTCGACGACTTCAAGAACCACATAGCCGTTAAAACCCTCTTGGAAGCACAGGGGCGGTATGTTTACATTGGTTTTAATAAACTTTCACTGTTCAGCTGTCTGCACTGCGCATGTATTTTTGGGATTGATGAGATGGTAGCTAGTTTAGTAGAAGTGGAAGGTTGTGATATCAACCAAGAAGACTGCGCTGGTAATACACCTTTCGTGTGGGCTGCTAGGAACGGGCACGGGGAAGTGGTGAAGATACTACTCGGACGGGATGGCATCAGCCCCGATAAACCTGACGAGTACGGCCGAACGCCACTCTGTCATGCTTCTGAGAATGGGCACGAGGGAGTGGTGAAAATACTACTTGCACGGGACGACGTCAACGCCGACAAACCTGATGAGGACGGCCAAACGCCACTTAGTTATGCTGCTCAGAATGGACACGGGGAAGTGGTGAAAATGCTACTCGGACGGGGCGATGTCAACCCCGACAGACCTGATGAATACGGCCAAACGCCACTCTGCTTGGCTGCTGAGAATGGGCACGAGGGAGTGGTGAAAGTACTACTCGGACGGGATGACGTCAACCCCGACGGATCTGATGGATACGGTCGAACACCGCTTTGGTGTGCTGCTTGGAATGGGCACGAGGAAGTGGTGCAAGCACTGATCGGGCGGGACGATGTCAACCCCGATAAACCTGATGAGTACGGTCGTACGCCCCTCTGGTGGGCTTCTGGGAATGGCCACGAGGGGGTGGTAAAAATACTACTCGGACGGGACGACGTCGATCGAGACAAGCAGGACAAATCAGGTCGAACACCACTCTGGTCTGCCACTAAAAATTGCCACGCGAGAGTGATAACTCTACTACAGCCCCCAACACCTGCCACCCACAGCATCGCCTAAATACGAGGAGGCATCGCCCTCCTTGCCGCCTTGGAAGACCGCACTGATAACCCGCGCGCAAACCCGCAAAGACCACAACAGTTCCGTAAACGTGTTTGTCGCCGCTTCCGCCCCCGCCACTGCCTCCCCCTCTCGCCCTCACCCAACCTTCTCCTAGGGCTTCAGATGCTGCTTGTAATAGCTGCCATCTTTCCTTTCCTCCCGAAGTAAGCCTGCCGCAGAATCCGACTTAAACATTCGGTTTAGGTCGAAGGAAATCAGACGCGATAGGAATGCACATACCTACCCCATGCCCGCCCAAACCTCTTCGCGGATTTTCATATGTAGTCGAGCCGGCTTTGTCAGTTTGTATATTCTAGAGCCTTGGCGAGGGGGCTATTTTCATTATTGTTGCGATAAACTGGTGCTTGAAATTCCTATCATATTTACTTTTTTGTTTGTTTATCTTCTAGTTGTACAGTAAATCGTCTTTGCACATATGTTGCCCGCTTATTTAGTTCTTTCATTCAATCCCCTTACCCGAAGTGTAGATGTTAAGGTTGTTTATATATATAGAGAGAATACAACTTGTGAATGTATTTTTTACACTCACGAGAAGCGACATAAAAAGCCCCCGTTAACTAAGGGACGATGGTGATTTGTTTCTACTATGGGCACGGTTCAATGATTATCACGCTTACATGCCGTAGCTTTCTAGATGTGAGCTTGGGGATGAGCTTGGGATTCTGTCTACACTTTCTAATCATGCTGTCTAGGAAAACTGATACAGTAAGGTGTCTTTCAACTGCGAAATGGGCTCTTATTCTGTGAGCACTTACAGTATAGTATATCTTGCTCTAACTTGCTAAGAGTGATCAAATGCCCCACTGCGTTTTCTAATACGGACTTACATTTGAGTAGGGAGGGATATCTCATCTCACACAGGGTTCCTATCACCCACAAGAATCCCTTCCTTCCCAGGGCATTTTGTCCGACGTACATGCCGGACACCACAAGTTCATAAATCTCCCGAGTCAGACAGGGGAAACATTGCCACATCCTTGAATATCAGTGTTTGGGTAATCCCACCTGTTACAGTATTGAAAACAGCAGATGCTGTGCGGTAAATTAAAGCTGAAAGGTGCTGTACAATAATGGAAAACTGAATCTCGCTCAATGAAATTTGATGCGGGGTAATTGTTATACAAAAAGACTGAATAAGGCTTCGGTAGCACAGGAGAAAATCTATGTACAGGAGGACCCTGCTAAGAACTAAGCTAGGTCGATAGTCTACTTATCCATGACGCGGTAGGCTAGCTGTGCGTTTAAAAACCTAAATGTAGCCCCCTCTGCATGCCATGTGTAAACCCTTCACCCCCTTTACATTGCCCTATAGATCTAAAACCTTTTTTTTTAATACCAGCACGACTGACGGTGTTAGGTAAGTCCACAGCAAGTTACGGTACCATATGGTATCGTATCGTAAACTTCTCGAACTTCTTGCTCAATGTTGAATTCTCTGTACTTAATCAACCACCAGCGGGGAGAAGCCACCGCTACTTATAGAAAACAAGTACGCTATTGACATGACTTCCGATATACGTAATCCATTATGTCTCACCTCATCACCATGATTTCCCTCTTACACCATGACGTTCCCAATATGGAAAGTGTCTCCAACACTCCCACTCTTTCCATATCCCCTGAGAACCATCAACGAGTACAAGTGAACAACAATAAAAAAAAAGAAACAACCAAGAAATGGGCAGCCTCCTTAAACCCCTGCTCGTAGCCAAAAAACCTTGTTATAAGGAAAAAGAAGGTCTATGAGTTAGGGGAAGAGTACTCAACCCAATACATGTTCATTCTCCATGCGCACCAAGGAAAAAACAAACGAAAAACAACTTCTCAGCATCTCTTAAGCTCTGACATCGAGCCTACCATGCCCATGCCTTTAGAATGTCTCCAGTGAAGTTCGCGGGGAAGAGGTTTGGTGAGTAGATCCGCCGTCATAACTTGTGTGGAAACGTAGTCTATATCAATCAGGCGGGATTGATACATTTCGCGTACGTAGTGATATTTTAGTTCAATATGCTTTGTTCTGCGGTGGAACCGCGGATTCTCTACAAGACTAATAGCGCCCTGATTGTCAACAAGTATGATTGTTGGTGGAAAGGGAGAAGGGGGTAGATTATCTGTATAATCTCTTCCGATATTTCTCAAATCATGGTAAATCCTGCGAAGAGCAACAGCCTCTCGGCAAGCCTCAGAACATGCTACGTATTCTGCTTCAGTAGTCGATAGAGCAACTATCGACTGCTTCCGCGCTTGCCAGGATACTGCTCCATTAGATACCAGAAACAAGTAGCCAGTAGTAGACTTCCGGTCCTGTATATCTCCAGCCCAATCAGCATCTGAGTAGCCAAATAAGCCAGTATGGGCTGATGATTCTGTCCTAGTATACTGGATACCAAGATCTGTCGTGTATCTAATATACCGCAAGGCTCGTTTTGCTGCAGCCATGTTTTCAGTATTTGCAGTGGCATTGAACTTGCTCAAAACTGAGAAAGTAAAGGCCATGTCTGGACGTGAGGCAACAGCAAGGTACATCAGACTGCCCACAATGCCTTGATATCGCCTTTGCTCTGCTGGGCTGAGCGGGGATGGAAGTGTTGCTTTGCCTATGGTCAAACGAGCTCGCGATTCCATCGGAGTTGTAACTCCTTTGCAGTCTGCCATTGCGAAGCGTTGTAGGACAGTTTCAATAAACCTCGACTGGTTTAATGATACCCAGCCATCACCAAAACCGATCTCAAGGCCTAGGAACTGGCGGACCTGGCCCAGATCTTTCATTTGATATTTCTGATTGAGGAGGTGCTTTGTCTTCACAATTTCTGTTGTAGAGACGGAGGCAATCAGTATGTCATCCACATAAAGGACAATAATCGAGGTTCTAGAGGTATAGAGGTTCGTGTCTGCTTGTGAGCGCGTGTATCCCATTTCTCTTAGATAGGTGTCAATCTCTTCAAACCATAATCGTGGCGCCTGCTTTAGCCCGTACAGGGCCTTCCTCAATTCATATATTTCACCTCTATAGTCCTTGTCTAACCACTCTATACCTGATGGTGGCTCCATATAGACTCCTTCATCAATCACAGGATAAAGGAAGGCTGCGACAACATCCATTTGATGGATATACCAGTTCATCTCGACGCTTAATGCCAATAGCATGCGGAGGGTACTTAGTCGCGCTACTGGCGCAAAGGTTTCATCATAGTCTATGCCATAGACCTGCTCATAGCCCTTTATGACTAACCTAGCCTTGTATCTCTTCTTTCCGTCGGCATCAATCTTGGTTTTATAAACCCATTTGCAGCCGATAACCTTCTTATCATGATCAATCTTAGCCGATTGTGGCTCCCAGGTCTTATGCTGCCTCAAAGAGTCAAACTCTTCCTGCATGGCATCACGCCAGTGCCTGTACTGTAGTGCATCCTCATAGCAGAGGGAATCCTCAGATATAGTGGCAATCTCTTCACTATCTGGAACACCACCACTTGTAACTTCCTCGTATTCTCTTGCGGAAACATTGATACTAGGTGCCTGAGATATTCTCTTTGAACGACGTAGAGCAGTAGCATCAACGCAGGAAGGACCTTCAGCATTCCGCTTTAAGTTACCATAGCTCCCGACTGTTCCGGATCTTCCTTCCTCAGAACCTGGTACAGAGGACCTAGAAACAGTTGTATTATGCGACAATCGTTGCTGCCTACACTTGCTTGTACCAGCTACCTCCTCCTCCTGCACATCAAGTTCTCCTGGTTGCCTTTCTTGACATCTTCCCTCTCCGCTTGTGTGCTCACCTGGAGTAGATTCTCCGCTCGCAGGCCCAGGTCTTCCTGAGCTTTGAGTAATCTCTTCTTTGCCTTTTGGAATCAAACTCTCATGCCCAGGATCCCTCGGGCCATTTTCACTCTCCGGGCAACCAGTCTTCTTTTTCCCAGAATCACTTTCTGTATCTTCATCGTCATACCAGATGGATTCTCCTTCCTCAGGTAATACTGCCTTTAGCACATCTGTGCCACTATTGTCACTAGCCTTGACACTAACAATCTTGTTCTCATCAAAATAGACATCCGAAGCCTGAATCACCTTCTTGGTTTCTGGGTTCCAAAGTCGCCAGATCTTGGCTGTCTCATGTACATAGCCTAGCATAACACATTCTTGGGACCGGCTGCCAAACTTCTTCTCTCCTCGTTGGGGTTTCGGTATTAGTTTGTATACAAGACAACCAAAGCGTCGAAGATGGAGCAAGTTAGGCTGCGTGCTATAGAGGCACTCATAGGGTGTCTTTCCTTCGTTGGCTTTGGTTGGCGACCGGGCATGCAAGTATGTTGCAGTCTGGATCGCTTCGGCCCAGAATTCGGCTGACAAGGAGGAGTCTTGGAGTAGAGCTCTGGCTTTTGTCGTAATTGTCCGGATCATTCGTTCACTAACACCATTTTTATGTTGGGTATATGGGGGTGCAGGCTCGTATTGGATTCCTGTAACTCGCATGATTCCATGGAAAAGAGAGTTGTCATATTCACCTTTTCATTTATCGTATCGGAAGCGATGAATTTTGAACTTGAGATGGTGAAAGTTTGTCCATATCCAGGCTGTAAACTCCTGGAATTTGGCTATTACTGTATTGGACGACTTGTCTGCCAGAAAATAGACCCAGGTATAGCGGCTATAATCGTCGATATACAAGATAAAGTAACGAGCACCACTGTGAGAGGGAATAGAGATGGGGCCACACATATCGGAGTGGACCAGCTCAAATGGTTCACTAGCGCGCTGGACAGGAACACGAGCAAACTTGCGTTGCTGCTTTGTGCGTATACAAACAGAACATGCGTTGCTGAATTCCTTGTTGCTATCACGATCGGCGATAGGAATTAGGGTCTTCACAGCAGGAACATTCAAGTGACCCAGGCGTTGATGCCATCTCTGCAGGGTTGGTAAAGAAGCAAGCCCCGCGGCAGCTAGATTAACATGAGCAGTCTGGCCATGATCAACTGGTCCTCCAATAACTTTCCAGAGTCCGCTTGATACATCAAGGCGTGCCAAGCAAGCTGTAGGGCCTCCCACATTTCTTCTCGAAATTTCACAGGTAAGTTCACTGAAGCTTATGTTCATTGTCCTGCATAAACCACTAACCGACAGAAGTGATAGGGACATAACTGGGATGTGAAGTGCCTCAATTGCGATATAACAATTGTGTTCGAAAAGGTAAAGGTGAATAGTTCCAATCCCGACTGCGAAGACTAGGCTATTGTCTCCCAGATCAATCTTGCGGGGTGGATCCAGCAGTCTATAGGTGAGGAAGTCTTCTCGTCGGTTTGCAATATGATCAGAAGCACCCGAGTCCACTAACCACAGCCTGTCTAGCAAAGCCTGTCGCAAGGTATTCCTTTGCGCAGATAGAGCATAACTAGCTGTAGTTGCCATTGACACATAACCAGCATTATTGTTGCTTCGCACTCCACTTTGAGAGTCTCCCCTTGACTCTCCAACTCGAGACTCCATGCTCCCACGATTATTGAGAGTACGGCATTCACTTCGCCGATGACCTGCCTTTCCGCAATACCAGCAAACTATTTCTCTGCCTGCCCAGCGACTACTACTGCTGCGTCCTCCTCCACGTTTGGTTCTCCATAGTCGGCGGTTACTGACCTCTCTCCCAGGATTGATACTCCATCCACGTCCGATAGCTGGAGCAACCCGAGATACGAGAGCAGTACTGTGACTCATAGTCTGCGGATTTCTCAAGTACCTAGCAGTAAGCGCACTACCAGATACATTCTCTCCTTGCCAAGACTGCAGTGTCTTTTCCCTTTCAAGCAGCCGTTGAACTAGACTGTCAATCGTGTGCTGATCTTCCTGTTCCATTAGAATGTCTACATAATTGTCATAGTCCTTAGGTAGTGTCGATAGGAGATGTGCCTTAAAGGTTTCGTCGCTAATAGAATTATTTGTTCCAGCCAATGTCTTCCGGTATCTTAGGAGTAAGGCGACATAGTTCTCAATCGTTTGTCCAGATTGAACACGGGATTGATTAAAGCTTCTCCGAACCTCGAGCTGACCAGCACGAGAGTTGTTGCTGTTGAACTTATCTTTTAGCATGTCCCACATGGCTCTTGCCCCTTGAACATCCTCTACATGTTCTTGCGTAATCATTGTACAGGAATTGTAGATGATGGCTAATGCCTTGCCTTCACGCATGATCCAATCAGAACGACGTTGTATCTGCTGAACTGGTGGTTCAGGTTCTTCACCAAAAGTAATCGCAAGTGCATTCTCAGCACGGAGGAAGATCTGGATACTGCGGGCCCATTGGCGATAGTTGAAGCTGGTGAGCTTGGGTGTACTACCATACTTGGTTCGGTAGATACTATCGGCTTCGCTGTGAATTGGATCGGGGAATTTATCAGATTGCATTCTGTAAGAACAGTGGCGAACAGCGGATAATGATTTTCGTCTGACAGAAGTTGAAGGTTTCACAGCGCGAGTCCGGGCTCATAACCTGTTGAATTCTCTGTACTTAATCAACCACCAGCGGGGAGAAGCCACCGCTACTTATAGAAAACAAGTACGCTATTGACATGACTTCCGATATACGTAATCCATTACGTCTCACCTCATCACCATGATTTCCCTCTTACACCATGACGT
>Ga0307509_10003345_pt1 | contig 24495 bp, 30 predicted proteins | sample 10_EM_MG_FD_202245 | JGI IMG/M metagenome (GOLD analysis project Ga0307509, IMG submission 202245) | Populus trichocarpa ectomycorrhiza microbial communities from riparian zone in the Pacific Northwest, United States - 10_EM | ecosystem: Host-associated > Plants > Roots > Unclassified | place... | reverse complement strand
TCGGTTTTCGACAGTGTTTCCAAAGGTGGTTCCTCATCCCGCATCGCGTGCATTCGTTGTCAGATTTCCGTTTATCGACAACCTTCTGATCGACGCCCTGGTGTGCTTCCGACCACACCGTATGTCTAACCTCCCCCGTCGGTGCCACCGACCCTTCTTTCTTAACCTTTCTTTCCCCAGCCTTTTTCTTCTGATAAGCCGCTTTTTCCGTAGCCGTGTATTGCTTTTTTACACGCTTCGCGGCAACCGTTGGCTTCGAATCTTCGAACTTCCGTTTTTCGCCTCGTGTCGTGCCGGAGGGACCGCCTCCTCGAAGATCTTTTCTTTCCTTGAAATCTTCTTCCGCTCGGGTTACAGTCCTGACTGCTTCTAACCATTCCCCATCGTCGACATATTCTCGATGTGAGAGCCTTCGCAATGCCTCTATGGGAAGTTGGTCTTGATTCATTTTTCTCCAGGCTATCCCGGTGACCCTTGCATGGATATTGAGATTTTCCATTTCCATCAAGAATTTGGCGACATCACCGTGATATTTGACTAATCCCATTTCTCGTAGGGATTTTTCCGCTTCATGGGTGGGTCCGAAGCGTCGCAGGACTTGTTCTGCAAAAACATGCCAGAACTCGTATCCTTCTTGTCTCGTATAACCTATTTCCCCGGTCATTTGTCGTCGGTAGGTTAACGCAAACGGCGCGACTTCTTTCCCGTCCATTCGGCTTATGGCGTATCGGATTCGTTGTGCCTCGTCTTCCCACCGCCAACTGTTTCGACCAAAATAATCCGTACATGTCATTAGCCACATGCGTATATCTTGGTGCTTCTGGTTTCGAAACATGGCAGGGGGTTCCGCTGGGACTCTTGTTCGTTGTCCCAGGGCGTTGGCCATGACCCGTGAGAACAGGTTAAACTGTTCGTCGTTTTCGGCGTCATAGTCGTTTTCTTCTGGCTGGGGTGCGGGTCTCTCGTCTCGTCTTCCCTTCCTTCTTTCATCTGGCTTCCTTCCAGATCCTTCGCCATCATCATTGGGGTCTCCTCCCCCGCCTCCGCCTGGAGCTCCTGCTGCTCCGTGTCGTGGTGGTGGTGGTGGTCGTCCTCCACCTGCCCCTGATGCCTCTGGTGTCGGATCTGACACCTTCCCCTTTCCTTTGACCTGTCTCATCAATTGTTCCACCAGAGCCTTAAGCACCGCAATCTCACTATCTTGGGCTTCTCTAGACTCCTGTTGGTTACGTAACTCGTCTCTCACAAGATTAATACTCATCTCGTGATTTGCCAGCTCCCCTTTGTGTTGTTCGTTTATCCGAACAATTTCCTGATCGAGGAGTAGGTCCCGGTGCATGGATTGTTCGCCAGTTCCTTGCACTGCTTCGTGGAGATGAGAGGTGACAGCCTCATGTCTGGTCTGTCGGGCATCTGTTTCACCAAGTCGGTCGGCGACTTGAGTGGCGAAGCTTTCCTGGACTTTTTGAGATTCCGAGTCCAAAAGACGGCCTTGTTCGTCTACTCGGGCGAGCTCTCGACCGACTATCTGGACACCGGATTTTAACTGGTTTTTTACCGGGACCAGTTCTTGGGCCATTAACAATATCTTGGTCGGAAGGGAACTGGATGCCAGATGTTCTCTATCTTGGCTGACGGTGAGCGTTGGGTCAAATCGGCCGAGGATCTGCTCTAATCTGTGGATCCGAACGGCCATGAGGGCTTCGCCTGTGGGTTCAGGCGTTCGGCCACTTCCGGGGCGTCGTCCCTTTCCGTATTTTTCTAGAAAGCCTAAGCCCACAGGGGACCGGGGTGTCCGATCCGCCGAATGCGATCGGACGAGGTGGGTGACGGTGGTTTCCACGCTTGGAGCTTGAACGCAGGAGAGCTCATCTCCTCCTTCGCTTCCTTCCCCTCCTCCACGCCGTTCTCCTCCTTGCCACTCCATGGCTTCAGGAGCTTTGGGGTCAGAAGACATTTCTTTGACTTCTATAAGGAAAACTTATCTTTTGTTTCCTCCCCAGACTTCGGGTATTTCAAACTCCGGACTTGAGCGTCTCCCGTCGCTGTAGTACCCGACGTACTCGACCTGACCAATTCCCTCCTCTGGTTCGTAGTAACGGAACCCTTTGCCTTCCCAATGTTGGTATAAGGCTTCTAGTTCTTGGGTAGTGATGATGTTTTCTGGATTTGTCCAGAATGCGTAGGTTTCGTGATAGGGTCTTTGTGTTCCTAGTTCCCTTATGAAGCTCGGGGAATACACTTGTGCTATTGAGGTCGTCCTCAATGGTCTTGGTTCAAAAAGGATTTCGGGTTTGGGAGTATAAATGTCTCCGCCAAACATTCGTCTCGGTAACGATCAGAAGTATCAATATACTGTTAGGTGGTAGCTTCGGCGTGAGGTATTCCGACAGCTAGGACCTTAATCGTGATTATATCGGAGAACTCGTTAAGAAAACACGAGTAATGTAGGCTAGATATAATTGTTTGCTTCGATATGGATCGTCCAAGTATTGGTAACGATATAAACGTGTAGAATAACTTATTATATTGATAAGATCTCTTCTCCGTGCTTGTTTCGTCTAATAGCCGCGAAGATGCTTCGATATCTATATTCCGTGTCTGAGCAATCGCGGTATACATGCTAACTCTATACTAACTAAGTACCTTGCCGGCAATTCTGCGAACAGCACCTGAGTGCCAACACTCGTAGACCCTGATAACTCTCTCCCACACCTCTTGCTCCCTTAGCCAACTTATCGGTCTGCGCTTCTATTATTCCTGATGGTGTGGAGACCACGTCAGGTGTCAGCTCATCCGTTTATCCGTTGACAACAGTGGTTCCGCATTATCTTGCCCTCGTGCTTGTCGAAGGTAGTCTAACTCGCTGGACTGAAGATGGCCATTCTTCTTTGGTTGGTTCCGTCGAGAATTCGGTATGCAACTGCATCTCATATTCTTTTCTTCCGGCATTACATGACTTGTCCTCGGGATCGTACCTATAGGCATTTTCCCTCGGACTCCATCTTTTACCAACTTGTCCTCTGTGGATTCACCCGATCCACTTATTGGGCATAGTTACCGCCTTCATACTCTACACGACTTTGTAGGTACGAGGGGACTAACTTTCGTGCGAAACGTCCTGTTACCTTCGACCCACTCTTCCGACTGCCTGTCTTCAAGTGTCTGTAACTTTATGCGCCGTCGTCCGATTCACCTGCTTCCACTTGCATAAGGCGCCCGAAGGTCTCCCCTCATATTCCCTGCGAACAGGGTCCGGTCGGACGGACGCCCGCGACGTATACGGTGTTATAAGATGTGTTCCATTGATAGTGGTCTTTGGTGTTGGGACGCAACTACCCAGGCGGCCAGTGATGACGCACCGTCCCAACTCCGGGGCTGGAGGGGGGTGTTATCTTTTTCCTTCAAAGTTCGTATGCGCCAAGGTAGGGTAACCTTGCCCTGTAAATCCTTACGGGGAGTCCGTGCGCCTAACAAAAGGTTTACAGATAGGGTCGATGTCATGTCCCTCGACATCTCTTCCGAGAAACCTGTGTTTGGTTCCCACTTACACTCCTTTAGGCTGGTCAACTCCTACTTAATCAACGTGGCGAACCGCAGGGTCCACTCCGTCCCCCCACAATGCCTCCTTCCAGACACCGGAGTCCCGCTCTTGGTGGTGGGAGACCTGAACATCCACAGCGCCCTGGCGGACCCGCGGCGCGCCTTTTCATCCCCGGAAGTCTCCTGCTCTGCCCTATACTTCGAGTTGGTGGCGCTGGGCTGTTTGGCGCTACTCAACTCCCTAGGTGTGTACACTAGGTTCCCTCTCTCGGGAAAGGCACGCCCCTCCGTTATCAACCTTGCTTTTGCCAACTCCATGCTCCGGCCTTTCGTCCAAAGCTGCAAGACCTCCCTTCCCTCGACAGGCTCGGACCAGGTCCCCATCACCATAATACTCGCATCTCCGTCCTGTGATCCGGCATCCCCACGTCTCAGGTGGGACAACACAGACTGGGAGCTACTCTCCCCTATCGGCAAACACTTCATGGTCCCCTCTCCTCCTCTGTGCCCCTCCGCGAAATTCCTAGACGACTGGCTCACTGGGGCGCTTGTCCACCTCACAGCCCTTCTTAAAGACCACACCCCAAGCTCACGCCCTTCCCACCACTCCAAACCTTGGTGGACCCCCCACCTCACGATCCTACGCCGCAAATATCACATGGGGGCACGGCTGGCCCGCAAACAAGGTACAGTCACTAGACAAAAGTCTTGGTGATTGCGGAATAGTGAGACACGCCCGTGTATCCAAGGGGTATTTAGCAAAAGGCTGATAATGGTATTTCGATGGTAGAACAAAGCGAAGAATTAAACATAAAATATTAGTTTAGTAGTAAAGCTGTAAGAATACATGTAGTATGATACTCCAGACGTGATTTTCCACTGCTGTGAGGCTGGGGGGGGTGTCGGACTAGGTATCTCGCTTAGTCCTCGCTGACTAAGCGATCACAAGACTTTTGTCTAGTGACTGTACGATGGCCCTGAGAGAAACGGCGAACATCTCGAGAACTGGCCATTTCAAGGCCATCAAGGTCGCGAAGAACAAACACTGGTCCTCCTTGCTACTCTCAGCCACCCCCCAGAACATGTGGACAGCAAGGGGTTTCGCTTCAGGCCGGGCTCCCCCCCGGTTTCCTTCCCTCCCCGGGGCTGAAACCCAGCAGCAGATAAATGATGCCCTATTGGGCCATTTCTTCCCTTCTAAAGCAGCCTTCTCGCCCCCCCCAAGACTGAGGCCGCACAACTCAACTCCCCTCCTCACCAAGGAAGAGATCGCCCATGCGCTCTCCAAGTCCGCCTCCTCGTCGGCCCCTGGCCCCGATCAGATCCCCTACCTAACCGGAAAACAGGTGAATGCGATCAACCCTTTAATCCTCCTCCTGATCCTCTCCCCGCTGGTTTCCCTATGGTACCATCCCGCCTTGCTAAAAGTGGCAAACGGAGTGGTCCTTGACAAACCGGGAAAGCCCTGGTATGAGTCACCCTCCTCTTTCAGGATGATTGTCCTCCTCCAAACTGTCTCGAAAATCCGCGAACGGATTATTGCGGCACGTCTCATCCTCGTGGCCCGCTCAAGGGGCCAGATTCAGCTCAACCAATGCGGCTCCCTCCCGGGGCTGAGCACATACAATGCCTGCCTTACCCTTATGAACGACGTCAAAGCTCTGCAGAGACCCCGCCTGAAGGTGTTCCCCCTTTTGCTGGATATCCAGTCAGGCTTTGACAATGTCGACAAGCCAACTCTGGCCCGCATCCTGAGGGAAGGGGGTATCCCCCACTACCTGGTTTCCTGGGTCGCTTCCATCTTAGGAGAGCGTAGCTGCACGCTGGACTTCCCGGGTGCACCGGGCACCCCAGCCCCCGTCAACATTGGGGCCCCACAAAGCTCCCCTGTCTCTCCTTTGCTCTTCCTTATCGATGTTGCGCCCCTCTACTTCAGGATCCCGCGAGGACTGATGCTTTCTTACGTGGACGATTTCGCCCTGACCGCCACCTCCCTTTCCTGCGGAGGGAACATCCGCCGACTGCAAGAACTGTTCAGAACAATCCAGGCAAAAGCAGTATGCCTTGACATATCCTTCTCCGTCCTCACAACAGAACTTATACACTGGAGGACCCCCAGCCAAAGGCACTCACAGTTGTGTCTCTCACCCATTCAGTTAGACGGCGAGATCCTTCACCCCCGCCTCTCCCTCCGGTGGTTAGGGTACTAGTTCACCCCCACCCTGTCTACATCGACACAGTCCTCGCGCCGTTTGGCGCTGGCCCAAGGGGCTTTTGCCCTCGTCAGACGCCTCAGCCCCCCCGGGGCGCGGTTCGCCCCCTACCTGTGCCCCAGATTGGCAACATCTCTTGTCGCCCCCATCCTTTTGTATGGGGCAGACCTCTTCACGCCCAATGTGGGCTCCCTCACGAGACGCAATACCTTCTGGCACAAGGTGCAAAGGTGGGCCACTAACTGCTTCTCGTCAACCCCGATTTGCATCCTGGCCATCAAGTCATGTCTGCCCCCTATCCCCCTCCTGGTATCACAAAGGCAGAGACTGGCCGCCCTGAGGACAGTCTGCTCCCCACCCAGTGTCAACCCAGCAACGGCACGCCTACACCCATCCTTCCCCTCCCTCTCCTTGTACTGAGCCCCAGACGACTAAAGAGCCCACACCAAGGGACTCTTGTCGCTTTACCTACCCCTTAGGTGGCAGACCCCCCGCCCCTCTCCCCCTCTCTGCAACCACCTCCCGGTAGACGCAGTGGCCCACAGGACTATCGCATTCACCTGCGGCCTGTCCAGGGTGCCCATGATAAATGTACCCCTGGTCCCCGAAGTCTCGCCCAACCTCCCCCCGCAATCCCTGATGGAGAGCACGTATTCTGCGCTTAAGAAGAGGGTTAGGGATGCGCTCATCGAGGACTGGTCACGGCTGTTCCCCCCCCCTGCCTACTACCACCACCCCCCAGCCCTACACCATCGCCCCTTCATGGGCCTGGGAAAGTTCGTGGCAGGGATAATCCACCAAATGAGAGCCTGGAAGACCTACCTTGCGGCACATGCTTCCTGGAGGGCCCCATAGGCCGATATGTCCTGCCCCCACTGCGGTTTGGAACCAGAGTCTTTCAAACACGCTATCCTCACATGCCCCTCGCGACAGGGCACCCGCTCACGTCTCCGTCATGGCGTCACGCATGTCGGTCATGAGGCCCCCCTCTGGTCCTCCCTCCCCCTACTAAAAACGCTCCCGACCTACATCAGCGTCACCTCCACGGGTTTCCGTCCGACGATGTTCGCTCCCCCCACTCCCCCCTCTTCCTCGCCCTTCCCCCTTTCACCCCCAACCCGCCGCCTGCCGTGTTTCGGGTATTGTCCTTGGCTGAGGTTTAGTAATCGTGTAGCGAGTTGTGGTTTTCTTGCCTGTAGCTAATGTAGGCTTTCCTTTCCTATAAGTTGTATGACTTTTCTTTCCTTACTGGCAGAGTGGCCTTCGGCCCCGCGGAGGAGAACCCCCTGCGAGTGTGGACAATTACCGGTGCCTTAACTTTCCTTTGTTATTTGTTTGGATATATAGGTTTTGTTCTCTCCATAGCTCAGGCTGCATGAGGCTTTTTGTACCTAAAACAATGAACGGATGATTACAAAAAAAGAAAAAGAGAAAAAAAAGAAAAAAAGGACTAAGGGATAACCCACGAACCATCTCTCCTCCACGTCCGGCGATTGAAATCTCAACACCACGGGAAATCATCGCCACTTACCCCCGCCCACCTCTCTTCTCCAACAATGGCTACTACCTAGGAGTTGACATTAAGCCATCTTCCCTCCTCTCCTGGGGACCTGTGGCCTCCCCTCCTTGGGGTCCTTGTTCCCATTCATCCTGGACTCCCCCTTACCCCGCACTTGCTTTGCACCTCGCTTAGCATTTTGCACGGTCGGAAAGGTTCTCGCTTCCTTCACCGTCGGCGTTATGGTGTCGGACTCTCGGTCAAAGTAGGCCTTGCCTTGCAGGGCTTGTACCTCTGATAGGGAAAGCCTCGGGTACTAACATCACGCTCTCGTCCCGGGCTTGTAGTCCTCCCAAAGGCCCTTGGTATGGCCCGTTTGTCGGTTGTGGCTAGCCCATTCGCGATCCTTCTTCCTCCCCCATCCCTGTTCAGTCCGCTCGCACGGTACTGCCCCCTTAGCTGGCACATTACTACTTGTGTCCCCCCTGGCTGGCACCCTACAGCTACTCGCTGGCCGGGACCTTACTGCCCTCTGGCTCCGCTCGCCTCTCTATCCTCTCCGATTGTCGCCCTCCTCCTGGTTATGCCCTGCCGTGGTATTGCACTGCCTCCGTGGCGGCCGCCAACGCCGTGGTCGAACAATGTAATTAACGGCGCGTTCATTGTATACGGCTACAGTGTCGGCCCACATTCCAGTGGTTTTCCCCATGACGCGCGATCACGACCGTCTCCCTCAGGCCAGCGTTTTGAGGCCTTAGCGAAACTTTGTTTTGTTGTAGGGAGCATGGGGAATGATCTGGGTCTCTCTACCTGTACGTTTCTATGAATTGTTTCCTTACGTGACTGGGGTATTAGGATCTTAGTTGCAATGCGAGGGGGGCTTTTCCTATGGTTTTTCGGTGTTTGATTTTTCCCATGAAGAGGTGAAGCGGGCGGTTGTTGTGACTTATATGTTTTTATCTCTTCATAGCTTGCGCTGCATAAGGCTTTTTGTACCTAAAACAAATAACACCTGATATCAAAAAAACAATGTAAAAAGAAAAAAGGACGAAGGGATAACCACGAACCATCTCTCCTACACCTCTGGCGTTGGAAATCTCAACACCACGGGAAATCATTGTCACCTTCCCCCACCCACCTCTCTTCTTCCACGATGGCTACTGCCTAGGGGTTGACGTTAAGCCATCTTCTCTCCTCTTCTGAGGCCTCGGCCTCCCCTCCTTGGGGTTCTTGTTCCTTTTAGTCGTTGACTCCAACTCATGATGTTCGGTTCTCACCCTTTCCCCGCACTCTCTTTGCACCTGGCTTAGCATTTCGCATGGTCGGAAAGCTTCTCACTTCGCTCACAGTCGGCGTTACGGTGTCGGACTCTCCGTCGAAGTAGGCCTCGGCTTGCCGGGCTTGTACCCTTGATGGGGAAAGCCTCGCTTAGTAACATCTTGGTCCCGCTCGCTTTCGTCGTCATCTCAAAAGCCCTTACTATGGCCCGTTTGTTGGTTTTAGCTAGCCCGCTCGCAATCCTTCATCCCTCCCGCTCCCCGTTCCTTCCGCTTGCACTGTACTGCTACAATCCTCCCCCTGGGTGGCACCCTACTGCCCATCACCGGCTGGCACCCTACAACTCCTCGTGGGCTGGCATCCCCACGGCCCGGTGGCTCCACTCCCCTCTCTATCCACGCCGATCCTCTCACTCCTCCTCGCTTACGCCCAGGCGTGGTATTGCACTGCCTCTATGGCTGCCGCCAACGCCTTGGGGCGACCGATGCAATTACCGGCAGGGACGTTGTCTTCGGTTCGATGTCAGCCCACTGTTTCAGTGGTTTTGTTTTATCCACAGTCACTATCCTCTCCCTCAGGCCCGCGTTTCGAAGCCTCAGCGAAACTTTGTTTTATTCTGGGGAGCCGGCGGAAGGGTTTGGGTCTCTCTACCTGTCCGGTGCTATCGGTTGTTTCCTTACGTGTCTGGGGTATTAGTATCCTAGGTGCGGGGCGAGGGGGGCTTTTCCTATGATTTCTGGGTGTTTGATTTTTCCCATGAAGAGGTGAAGCGGGCAGTTGTTGTGAGCTATAGGTTTTTTTCTCTTTATAGCTCGCGCTGCATAAGCCTTTTTGTACCTAAAACAAATAACGCATGATATCAAAAAAAAAAAAGGGCGAAGGGATAACCATGCTTCTCACAAACTTCCTCCCCCCCCATACATGGCACACACAACCTTAACTTTATCCCGCTTTGCATCCAGATCAGACCCCTAGCCCACTTTTCCCAACCGCTGACCCTAATGGCAAGCCCTCACCAACTCCCCCCTGGCAACACTCCCTATGGCAGACTGTCGGCAGCATCCTCCCCCTTGCAAACGCGCTCGGGTACGCCAGCCATTGACTTCCCTCAAACATTCACTGCCGAACAACTCACCATTGCTAGATCCTCCGTTCGCCTGAACCCCCGGGACTTCCCCGACTTCTCACAAGAGACTCTGTCAGGGCTAATCCCGTCGGAGACAGTGCCCCTCCCCCTCCTTTCCGAGCTCATGATGGGGCTGGTCACCATCTCACAGGAACTTTCCGTGGTTACCCAGAAGATCGCATCCCTCGCTGAGGAAAACGATGCACTGAAGGAGGAGCTCCACGACCTCTGCTCACAAATCGTGAACATCCTGCTCCCCTAGACCCCGCCCCCCCACCAGGCCCTCTGTGTCCTCCAGTCAGCGATCAGGGACCTCTCACACCGTGTGAGAGCCCCTGCACCCCCCCTTCCCCAATCGCCCGCCCCCACACCTCAGCCCCAGCCCCCAGCGCCCTCCCCCCCCCCACCAGGAAGCGGAATGAGAAGGCCCTAGCACCCTCCTCCCCCCCCTGACCCAAACCAGGATCCTAAATACCTCATCCCTTACTACGAAACAAGGGTTGGCAGGCCCATCGGTGATCCGGAGAGCTATGCACAGCGTTTGCCCCACTCCTATGAGGCCGGTGAGTTCCGGAGAGGGGCTTATGGCCTGTCCTCTATCACCCCCGGCCACCTCCACCCCGAGTGCTCCTCCTCACCCTTGTATGCTCAGGCTGCCTGTGGCTCCGGCTCGCCCAGCAAGGCAAAGACGGCCTCCAAGCCCCCTTCACCACAACAAGTTGCGAGCGCGGCTGCCCCCCCTATTAAGAAGAGGCCGCCCTCCCGCACTAGTGCTCACCGACGTTTCTGAGCTCCTGGCCTTTCCCCAGCCCATCACCCAGACGCTCCGGCAATTGCAGTGACCTTCCCTGACATCGCCGCTCGGGTTCTTCGCGAATCTAACTGCCTTCTCCCTCTTGGCTTCTCAGCCTCGGTCAACGTCCGCGGGGCCATTTCGCTCACAGTCTCTGACAAGGCCACCCGAGCAGCGTCCTACGCCCCCTACTTCGAAACCCTCACAAGCTCCCTAAACCAGTCCTTCCCCGCAGGTCAAAATCCCTGGGCCCAGTTGATACTGGCCCGCACGGCCGTACAGTTGGCAATACACACCCTCCCGCTCCCCTTCCGCCGCTACGATGAAGAGGAACTGTTCCCATATCTCTGGCAGGCAATCCTCAACGACAAAGAGACCCCAATTCTCTCAACCCAGTCCCATAACCTGAGCAGAGATTCTAGGGGCACCAAGCAGGCCACTTGGGTGGTTGTCACCTTCAGCCCCCAGCACGTGGCGGCCCTTACTTCACGCGTTGTCATCCTCTCCCAGAAGCGCAAGGTTGAACTTGCCTTCTCGGCAAGCCACTGCACCCAGTGTAGAAACTGCTGGAGATACGGACACGCTACTCAGCGATGCCCCGCCACCCACCCGACGTGCCCAATTTGTGCGCTGCATCATACTCGCGCGGCTCACAGATGTAAGAATCCAACCTGCCCCCAGAGCGGGAACAATAAGCAAGTACCATCCTTTTGTCCAACCTCGGCCCCCCATTGCTGCCACTGCGGTAATGACCAGACTGCCCCCTTCAAAGAGTGTTCGGCTCGACCTCGACCTGCTGTCCCCTCCCCACCTACCACCCCAGAACCCCAGGATCAAGACCCCATGGACGTGGCCGTAGATGGCGACCAAGGACCCTCTACTCCCCCTGGCGGGGTGGGTCCCAGTCAGATGGACCTCGTCACCCCCAGACAACCCCCCCCGGCCCTTCACACCCTGGTTCCACTCAAGGCTTTGGCGGTCCTCTCCCCCTGGAGGAACCAAGCCCGTCCCAAGCCCCCGCTGCTGGTCGGGTACGTCCCGGAAATGAGTAATTTGCCCCCCCGATCCAGCAGGAGGCAGGCCTCCTCCCTCTCCCTCCTTTCCGTCATCCAACATAACTGCCTGGGGAGCTGGGATGTTTTTCATTCCTTATTTGAGTCTTTCAAAGAGATGTGCACATACCCCTCGGTGGTCCTCCTTCAGGACTCTCCTGTTAGTCAGGCCCGCCTTCCCTCCTTTAATGGCTTTCTGCCCTTTTTTCCTCCAGTCAGGAAGCCCAGTGTGCCATCCTACGTACATCGTTCTTTTCTTGCTCGCTTCTTGGTTTTGCCAAGGTTCACAGAAAGGGTCTACGTCATGTCGCTCAATATCTCTTCCCCGAAACCTGTGTTTGGCTCGCGTTTCCACACCAAGAGGCTGGTCAATGCCTACTCAATCAACTCAGCGGATCGTAGGGTCCACTCCATCCTCCGAGAATCCCTCTTCCCGGACACAGGCATCCCGCTCTTGGTGGTGGAGGACCTGAACATCCACAATCCCCTGTCTGACCCGGTGCGTTCCTTTGCGTCCCCGCAAGTCGCCTCCTCCGCCCCATTCTTCAACTTGACTCCACTGGGGGGTTTCGCCCTACTGCACTCCCCAGGCGTGTATACCAGATTCCATCTCTCGGGAAAGGCACGCCCCTCTGTTATTGTTCTTGCTTTTACCAACCCCCTGCTCCTACCGTTTGTGAAAGGGTGGGAGACCTCCCGCCCCTCGACTGGCTCGGACCACGTCCCCATCACGATACTACTCGCATCTCCGTCCCTGGATCCGGCCCCCCTACACCTCAGGTCGGACCACAGGGACTGGGAGTTGCTCTCCCCCATCATCAAAAACTTCATAGTCCCCGCTCCTCCACCGTGCCCCTCTCTGAAGGTCCTGGATGACTGGCTCGCCAGAACACATGACCGCCTCACAGGCCTTCTTAAAGACCACACCATAAGCTCAAGCCCTTCCCATCACTCCAAACCTTGGTGGGCCCCCCACCTCAACATCCTGCGCCGCGAATCGCATAAGGCGGCACGTCTGGCCCACAAACAAGGCACCATGCCCCTGAGAGAAACGGCGAACGTCTCCAGAACTGGATACTTCAAGGACATCAATGTCGCGAAGAACAAACACAGGTCCTCCTTCCTACTCTCAGCCACCCCCTAGAACCTATAGACGGCAAAGAGGTTCGCCTCAGGACGTGCTCCCCCCCGCTTTTCTTCACTCCCCGCCGCTGAAACCCCGCAGCAGATGTATGAGACCCTAATGGGCCATTTCTTCCCTCCCAAAACGGCATTCGCCCCCCCTCCCAGACTGAGGCAACACAGCTCCACACCTCTTCTCACCAAAGAAGGGATCGGCCATGCGCTCTCCAAGTTCTCCTCCTTGTCAGCAGCCCCTGGGCCCAATGGCATCCCCTACCTAACGTGGCAACGGGTGAATGCGATCAACCCTTAAATCCTCGTCCAGATCTTCTCCCCTCTGGTTTGCCTTTGGATACCATCCGGCCACGCTGAAGGTGGCAAACGGAATGGTCCTCGACAAACCGGGAAAGCCCTCGTATGAGTGGCCCTCCTCCTTTAGGATTATAGTCCTCCTCCGTACCATGTCAAAAATCCTGGAAAGGATAATTGCGGTACACCTCCTCCTCGCAGCGTCAAGGGGCCCGATTCACCCTAACCAGTGTGGCTCCCTCCCTGGGCTGAGCACATATGATGCCTGCCTCACCCTCATGAATGACCTCAAATCATTGCAGAGGCCGCGCCTCAAGGTGTCCTCCCTTGTTCTAGATATTAAAGCCGGATTTGACAACGTGGACAACCCAACCCTTGCCCGCATCCTCAGGGAAGGCGGGATCCCCCACTACCTGGTCTCCTGGGTCAGTTCATTCCTAGGTGAGCGCAGCTGCACGCTGGTTTTCCACGGGCTACGTGGCACACCAGCCCCCGTCAACGTTGTGGCCCCTCAGGGCTCCCCCATCTCTCCTTTGCTTTTCTTGATTATGTCGCACGCCTCCACTGCAGGATCCGGCGAGGTCTGATGCTCTCCTATGTGGATGATTTCGCCCTGACTGCCGCTTCACTCTGCCAGGGTTGGAACATGCACTGCGTACCAGAACTGTTCAGGACGATCCTGGCCAGGGCAGAACGTCTTGGAATATCCTGTTCCATCTTCATGACAGAACTCATACACTGCAGGACCCCCAGCCAAAGGCACTCCCAGTTGTGCCTATCATATATCTAGATAGATGGGGAGATGTTTCACCCCCGCAATTCCCTCCAGTGGTTAGGGTACTGGTTCACCCCCACCCAGTCCACATCGACACATTTATCGCGCCGTTTGGCGCTGGCACAAGGGGCTTTCGCCCTCGTTAGATGCCTTAGCCTACGCAGGGCTGGGCTCACCCCCTACCTATGCGATAGGTTGGCAACATCGCTTATCGCGCCTATCCTCTTGTATGAGGTGGACCTCTTCACACCAAACGTGGCCTCCCTCACGTGGCTCAACACCTTCTGGCACAAGGTGCAAAGGTGGGCCACTAACTGCTTCTTGTCAACCCCCATCGGCATCCTGGCCATCAAGTCCTGTCTGCCCCCTATCCTCCTACGGGTATCGCACAGGCAGCAACTGGCCGCTCTTAGGACAGTCTGCTCCCCGCCTGGTGTCAACCCAGCAATGGCACGCCTATACCCCTCCTTTCCCTCTCTCTCCGCGTACCGAGCCCCAGACGGCTCAAGAGCCCACACCAAGGGCCTTTCGTCGGTCTACCTCCCCCTAAACCTGAAGACCCCCACCCCTCTCCCCCTTTCCGGCACCACTATTACCCTAGCGGGAATAGCTTGCATAATTATGCGTGAGGTATATGCCACCATAGGGGAGAGCATATATCCGAACCCAAGCTTCCTGAGTAGGGACTTCCCAGAGGCATATGGGAGACTACTCAAGAACTACAAACAGTTCACGTTTCAAGATATGGCTAACTGATTGGAACGATGATTAGAGAACCAGTTCTGTACTCTTACTAATACATAGGCATTATGCATTGATAGATGAATATCGGACTTGATCACTCCATATTCATGATACTATTGGTATGTAGCCATTTTGACTGCATATTCCATTATAGTCTATCAGGACGAAGAGATCGAAGACTGACTACTCGTGGAGTGGGGATACCCTCAGAAGAAATAGCAGTCAGGAGATTCTCAGAGTCAAGCTGGGCAAGATTCAGGGTCAAACAGTGTTCGCACTTTGTTCTGACGAACTGAACTCTTAGAAAGATACTTCGTTACTAGTGAAGTCAAAGTAGTCTGAACATTAGTATAAATAGTAGGGCTCTCCCCGATGGTTGAGAACATCATCAAGCAACGGAGAAGAGACCTTAACAATATTATGAGTTATTACGATATTCTTCTATTACTTTATCGAACAATTCTTATTGAGCCTTCGTGACCTATTTTCCGTTGTCTCGAATATCTTCGGCCTAGTTAGCCCGGAATCCTACAGTGTTAGCTACCCCATAACAACCACCTCCCCATAGACGCAGTGGACCGCAGGACTATCACTTTCACCGGGGGCCTGTCCAAGATGCCCATGATAAATGCGCACCTCGTCCCCGAGGTCTCGGTCCTGCTTCCCCCGCAATCCCTGTTGACGTGCACTTACTCTGCCCGAAAGAAGAGGGTTAGGGAGGCGCTCATCCAAGACTGGTCCCGACTGTTCCCCCCCCCCTGCCTACTACCACCACCCGCCAGCCCTACACACTAGACCCTTTATGGGCCTGGGCAGGTTCATGGCAGGGTGAATCGACCAAATGAGAGCCGGAAAAACTGCCAGGCGGCATAGCCGTCTTGGAGGGCCCCAGAGGCCGATACCTCCGGCCCCTGTTGCGGGTTGGAACCAGAGTGGTTCGCACACACCATCCTAACATGCACCTGTAGACAGGGCGCCCACGTACGCCTCCTCTACGGAGTCACGGATGTTGGTCATGAGGCCCCCCTCTGGTCCTCACGCTCCATTCTAAAAAGGCTCAATACCTACATCAGCGTCACCTCCACGGGCTTCCCCCCAACGATGTTTCCGCCTACCACTCCCCCTTCCTCCCCGACCTTCCCCCTCTCTCCCCCCAACCCGCCGCCCCCCCTGTTCTGCGTATTTTCCTTGGCCCAGCCTTAGTAAATAAGTGTACCGAGTTGTGGTTTCATTCCTATAGCTTATGTAGGCTTTCCGTTCGTATGGGTCGTATGAGTTTACTTTCCTACCTGTTCGAGTGGCCTTCGGCCCCGGAGAGGAGAACCCCCCCTCAGTGTCGATATTTACTGGTGCCGTCACATTCTTTTGTTATTTGTTTGGATTTATAGGTTTTGTTTTCTCCATAGCTTCCGCTGCATGAGGCTTTTTGTACCTAAAACCATAAACGTATGATTACAAAAAAAAAGAGAAAAAAGAGAAAAAAAGGAATAAAGGATAACCACGAAGCATCTCTCCTACACCTCTGGCGTTTGAAATCTCAACACCACGGGAAATCATCGTCACTTTCCGCCACCCACCTCTCTTCTCCCACGATGGCTACTGCCTAGGGGTTGACATTAAGCCATCTTCCCTCCTCTTCTGAGGCCTCGGCCTCGCCTCCTTGGGGTTCTTGTTCCTATTCATGGTTGACTCCAACTCATGATGTTCGGTTCTCCCCCTTACCGCGCAGTTGCTTTGCACCTCCCTTAGCATTTCGCACGGTTAGAAAGCATCTCGCTTCACACACGGTCAGCGTTATGGTGTCGGACTCTCGGTCATAGTAGGTCTCGGCTTGCTGGGCTTTTTACCTGGGATGGGGAAAGCTTCGGTTAATAACATCTCGGTCCCGCTCTGTTTAGTGGTCATCCCAAAAGCCCTGGCTGTGGCCCGTTTGTTGGTTGTGGCTAGCCCGCTCGCGATCCTTCATCCCTCCTCCGCCCGGTTCAATCCGCTTGCACCGTACTTCTACAATCCTCCCCCTGGCCGGCAACCTACAGCTCATCACCGGCTGGCACCCTACTGCGACTCGTTGGCTGGCATCCCCTCTGCCCGGTGGCTCCGCTCGCCTCTCTATCCTTGCCGATCCTCATACTCCTGCTCGGTTATGCCCAGTGGTGGTATTGCACTGCCTCCGTGGCTGCCGCCAAGGCCTTGGGGCGACCGATGTAATTACCGCCATGGCCATTGTCTTCAGTTCGATGTCAGCCCAGTGTTTCAGTGGTTTTCTCTTACGTGCCGTCATTATCATTTCCCTCAGGCCCCCGTTTTGAGGCCTTAGCGAAACTTTCTTTTGTTCTAGGGAGCCTGTGGAAGGGTTTGGGTCTCTCTACCTTTACGGTGCTATGAATTGTTTCCTTACGTGTCTGGGGTATTAGTATCTTAGGTGCTAGGCGAGGGGGGCTTTTCCTATGGTTTCGGGGTGTTTGATTTTTCCCATAAAGAGGTGAAGCGGGCGGTTGTTGTGACATATAAGTTTTTTCCTCTTTATACCTCGCACTGCATAAGGCTTTTTGTACCTAAAACAAATAATGCATGATATCAAAAAAAAAAGAGAAAAAAAAGAAGAAAAGGACTAAGGGATAACCCACGCTTCTTGCAAACTTCCTACCCCCCCCTACATTTCACATACAAGCTCAACCTTACCCCGCTTTCCGTCAGGATCAATCCCCTCGCCCACCTTTCAGCACCCCGCCCTTGCCTGATGGCGAAGCCACACCAACTCCCCCCCGGTTTCACTGCCTTTGGTAAACTGTCGGCAGCCTCCTCCCCTCTACCAAAGCACTCGTCCACACCGGGCGTTGACTACCCTCTGGCCTTCACGGCAGAATGGCTCACCTCTGCCAGATCCTCCCTTCGCCTGAACCCCCAGCACCTCTCTGACTTCTCCCAGGACACCTTTTCAGGGCTTATCCCGTCACAGACAGCAACTCTCACCCTCCTTTCTCAGCTCCCAAGAGGGCTGGTCTTAATCTCGCAGGAACTTTCCGGGGTTACCCAAAAACTCACATCCCTCACCAAGGAAAACAAGGCACAGGAGGAGGAGCTCCACGACCTCTCCTCACTAATGGCAAACCTCCGCTCCCCCAGACCCTGCCCCCCAACCAGGACCTTTCCGTCCTCCAATCAGTGATCAGGGACCTGTCACATTGGGTAACAGCCCCAGCACCCTCCCTCCCCCTAGCGCCCGCCCCCACCCCTCAGCCCCAACCTTCAGCACGCCCCCCCCAACTACGAAGGGGAAAGAAAAGGCCCCAACACCCCCACCCCTGCCCCAAACCCCAACGAGGATCCTAAATACCTGATCGTATATTACGCCAGAAAGCTTGGAAGGGCATTCGGTGATCCGGACCGCTACGCACAGCTTTTCCCCCACTCCTATGATGCCGGTGAGTTCCGGAGAGGGGCTTACGACCTAGCCTCCTTCAGCCCCGGCCACCTCCACCCTGACTACACCCCCTCACCCTCTTAAGCTCAGGGTGCCTCTGGCTCTGGCTCAGGTGGCAGGAGGAAGAAGGCCTCCAAGCCCTACTCACCCCAACAAGTTTCAAGCTCGGCTGCCCCCCCCGTTAAAAAGGGACCGCCCTCTCTCCCAGGTGCACAAAGCTGTTTCTTCGCTCCACGCCTTTCCCCAGCCCCTCACCCAGACACTCGCGCCATGGCATCAACCTTCCCCGACATTGCCGCCCGCGTTCTTCGCGAATCCAACTGCGTTCTCCGGCTTTGCTTCTCTGCGTCAGTTAACGGCCGCGGAGCCATTTCCCTTACAGTCACTGACAAGGCGACACCGGATGCGTCATACGCCCCCTACTTCGAATCCCTCACGAGGTCCCTAAACCAGTCCTTCCCTGTAGGTGAGAACCCCTGGGCCCAATTGATCCTCACCCCCACCGCTGTACAACTAGCAATACACGCCCTCCTGCTCCGTTTCCTTCCCCAAGGTGAAGAGGAACTCTTCCCAAATCTCTGGCCGGCAATCCTCAACCACAAAGCGACCCCGATTCTCTCAGCCCGGTACCTTAACCCGCGCCGAGATTCTAGGGGCACCAAGCAGGCCACTTCGGTTGTTGTCGCAGTCGACCCCCACCACGTTGCGACCCTTACTTCTGGCGTCGTCATCCTCTCCCCGAAGCCCCAGGTCGAACTTGCCTTCTGAGCAAGCCGCTCCTCCCAGTGTAGAAACTGTTGGAGATACGGACACGCTACCCAGCGATGACCGGCCACCCACCCGACGTGACCCATTAGTGCGCTTCACCATACTCGCACGGCTCACAGATGTCAGAATCCAACCAGCCCCCAGGGCAGGAACAATAAGCCAGTCCCATCCTGTTGTCCTACAACGGCCCCCCATTGCTGCAACTGCGGTAATGTCCACATTGCCACCTTCAAAGAGTGTCCCGCTCGACCTCGACCGGCTGTCCCCTCCTGACCTCCCACCCTAGAACCTCAAGGTCAAGACCACATGGACATGGCCGTCGATGGCGGCCATGCACCATCTACTCCCATGAGCGGGGCGGGTCCCGGGCAGATGGACCTCGTAACACCCAGACAACGCCCTCTGACAGCCCCCCCACACCCAGGTTCCACTCCTGGCTTGGGCGGTCATCTCCCCCTGGAGGAACCATGCCCCGCCCAACGACCCTCAGCTCGTCGGGTACGTCCCGGAAATAAGTAACTCGCCCCCTCGATGCAGCTGGAAGCAGGCCTCCTCCCTCTCCCTCCTTTCCGTCATCCAACATAACTGCCCAGGGAGCCGGGATGTTCCTCTTTCCTTATTTGAGTCTTTTAAAGAGACGTGCACATACCCCTCGGGGGTCCTCCTTCCGGACCCTCCTGTTAGTCTGGCCCGCCTTCCCTTCTTTAATGGCTTTGTGCCCTTTTTCCCTCAGGTTAGTAAGCCGAGGGTGGCATCCTACGTACATCTTTCTTTTCTTGCTCGTTTTTTGGTGCTGCCAAGGTTCACTGAGACCGTCGACATCATGTCCCTTGATATTTCTTCCCAGAAACCTGTGTTTGGCTCCCGTGTGCACTCCTTTAGGCTGGTCAATGCCTACTCAATCAACTCTGCGGAACGTAGGGTCCACTCCGTCCCCCCACAATGCCTCTTCCCAGACACAGGCATCCCGCTCTTGGAGGTGGGAGACCTGACCATCCACAACCCCCAGTCTGACGCGCTGCGCTCCTTTGCATCCCCGGAATTCTCCTCCTCCACCACTTACTTTGTGTTGGCGGCGCTGGGCGGCTTCGCCCTACTCCACTCCCCAGGCATGTATTCTAGGTTCCCACTCTCGGGAATGGCACGCCCCTCCGTTATCGACCTTGCTTTTGCCAACCCCCTGCTCCTGCCTTTCGTCAAAGGGTAGGAAACCTCCCTCCCCTCGCAGGGTTTGGACCAGGTCTCCATCAACATAGTACTCGCATCCCCGTCCGCAGATCCGGCCACCCCACGCCTTAGGTGGGACCCCACGGACTGGGAGCTGGTCTCCCCCATCATCACAACTTCATAGTCCCCCCTCCGCCACCGTGCCCCTCCCAGAAGGTGTTGGACGACTGGCTCACTGGAACGCTTGACCGCCTCACGGGCCTTCTTAAAGACCACACCCCGAGCTCGTGCCCTTCCCACCACTCCAAGCCTTGGTGGTCCCCCCAACTCACCGTCCTGCGCCACGAATACCATGAGGCTGCACGACTGGCCCGCAAACAAGGCAGCACGGCCTTGAGAGAAACAGCGAACATCTCAAGAACGGGCTACTTCAAGGCCATCGAGATCGCGACGAACAAACACTGGTCCCCCTTTCTACTCTCAGCCACCCCCCAGAACCTGTGGACGGCAAAGAGGTTCGCCTCAGGCCGTGCTCCCCGCCCCTTCCCTTCCCTCCTAAGGGCTGAATCCCGGCAGCAGATGTACGAGGCCCGAATAGGCCATTTCTTCCCTCCCAAAGCAGGCTTCTCCCCCCCCCCCTAGCCTAAGGCCTCACAACTCAACACCCCCTCTCACAAAGGAAGAGATCGCCCATGCACTCTCCAAGTCCTCCGCCTCGTCAGCCCCTGGCCCCAATGGCATCCCCTACCTAACCTGGAAACAGGTGAATCCGATTAACCCCTCGATCCTCCCTCAGATCCTCTCCCCTGTGCTTTCCGTGGGATACTATCCGGCCTCGCTGACGGTGGCAAATGCAGTGGTCCTCGACAACATGGGAAAGCCCTGGTATGAGTCACTCTCCTCCTTCACGATTATAGTCCTCCTCCGAACTGTCTCAAAAATCGTGGAAAGGATAATTGTGGTGCGCCTCATCCTCGCAGCCCGCTCAAGGGGCCTGATTCACCCCAACCAATGCGGCTCCCTCGCTGGGTTGAGCACATACGATGCCTGCCTCACCCTCATGAACGACCTGAAAACCCTGCAGAGGCCTCGCCTGAAGGTGTCCTCCCTCTTTCTGGACATCAAAGCTGGCTTTGACAACGTGGACAACCCAACTCTGGCCCGCATCCTCAGGGAAGGTGGGATCCACCATAACCTGGTCTCCTGGGTCGCTTCATTCCTAGGTGAACGTAGCTGCACACTGGTTTTCCAGGGCGCACCGGGCACCCCACCCCCTGTCAAAGTTGGGGCCCCTCAGGGCTCCCCCATCTCTCCCTTTCTTTTCCTTATTTATGTCGCGCCCCGCCACTTCCGGATCCCGCGAGGCCTGATGCTCTCTTCAGTGGACGATTTCGCGCTGACTGCCGCCTCCCTTTCCTATCGGGGGAACATCCGCCAACTACAAGAACTGGTCCGGACAATCCAGGCCAGACCAGTATGTCTTGGGATATCCTTTTCCGTCCTCAAAACAGAACTCATACACTGCAGGACCCCCAGCCAAAGGCACTCGCAGTTGTGCCTCTAACATATCCAGTTAGATGGAGAGATTTTTCACCCCAGCGATTCCCTCCGGTGGTTAGGATACCGGTTCACCCCCACCCTCTCCACATCGACACATTTCTCCGCCACGTGGCGCTGGCCCAAGGGGCTTTCGCCCAGGTCAGACGCAGCAGCCCCGCCAGGGCGGGGCTCGCCCCCTACCTATCACATAGGTTGGCAACATCACTTGTTGCGCCCATCCTCCTGTATGGGGAGGACCTCCTCACACCCAACCTGTGCTCCTTCACAAGGCTCAACACTTTCTGGCACAAGGTGCAAAGGTGGGCCACCAACTGTTTCTCGTCAACCCCCATCGGCATCCTGGCCATCGAGTCCAGTCTGCCCCCTATGCCCCTCTAGGCAGCGCAGTGGCAGAGACTGGCCTCCCTTAGGCCAGTCTGCTCCCCGCCCGGTATCAACCCAGCAACAGCACGCCTACACCCCTGTTTCCCCTCCCTCTCCTCGTACTGTGCCCCGGACGACTCAAGAGCCCACACCAAGGGCCTCTCGTCTGTCTACCTCCCTCTGAGCTGGAAGACCCTTCGCCCCGCTCCCCCTCTGTGGAATCACCTCCCGATAGACGCAGTGGCCCACTGGACTATTGCTTTCACCAGTGGCCTGTCCATGATGCCCATGATAAATGCGCACCTGGTCCCTGTGGTCTCGGACCTCCTCCCCACCCAATCCCTGATGACGAGCACCTAGTCAGTCCTAAAGAAGTGAGTTAGGGAAGCGCTCATGTAGGACTGGTCCCGACTGTTCCCCCCCCCTGCCTACTATCACCAGCGCCTAGCTCTACACCCTCGCCCTTTTATGGGCCTGGGCAAGTTCATGGCAGGGCGAATCCACCAAATGAGACCCAGGAAGAGCTACCTGGCGGCACACGCCTCCTCGAGGGCCCCAGAGGACGATACCCCCTGCCCCCACTGGGGTTTGGAACCCGAGTCTTTTGAACATGCCATCCTCCCATGCCCCTCTAGACAGGCCGCCCGTGCCCGTCTCCTCCACAGCTTCACGGATGTCAGTCATAAGGCCCCCCTCTGGTCCTCACTCCCCCTACTAAAAAGGCTCCATACCTACATCAGCGTCACCTCCATGGGTTTCCCTCCGCCTATTTTCCCTGCTACCACTCCCCCCCCCTCTTGGCCCTTCCCCCTCTCCCCCCCAACCTGCCGCCCCGTGTGTTCCGCGTTTTTTCCTTGGCCAAGGTCTAGAAGAATGTGAGCTGTTGAGGTTTTCTTTCGTGTAGCTTATGTAGGCTTTCCTTTCGCATAAAGTTGCATGAGTTTTTCTTTTCTTACTGTTAGAGTGGCCTTCGGCCCAGCGGAGGAGAACCCCCGTGAGTGTGGATATTTACCGGTGCCATAACTTTATTTTGTTTTTTGTTTGGATTTATAGGTTTTGTTCTCTCCATAGCTCGCGCTGCCTGAGGCTTTTTGTACCTAAAACAATAAACGCATGATTACAAAACAAAAAGCCAAAATAAATATAAAAAAAAGGACTAAGGGATAACTGCGACTCCCTGCTTAGGCTGAGCGGCTCCCTGCCTGGGCTCAGCGGCTCCCATCCTGGGCTCAGCGGCTCTCATCCTGGGCTCAGCACTTACGATGCGCTCCGCACCCTCTTCAACAACGTAAGAACCCTACCAAGGCCACGTCACCAGGTCTCGTCCCTTTTCTTGAACACCAAAGCAGGGTTTGACAACTTCGACAAGTCCACTCTGGCCCACATCCTGAGAGAAGGTGGGATCCCCCCCTACCTAGTCTCCTGGGTTTCATTCTTCTTAGGTGAATAAAGCTGCACTCTGGGTTTCCAAGGGGCCCCAAGGACCCCTCCACCTCTAAACGTTGGAGCCCCCCAGGGCTCCCAGAATCTCCCCCTTCTTTTCCTCCTCTAGCTGGCCCCCTCCACTTCAAGATCCCGCGAGGTCTGATGATCTCTTGTGTGGACGACCTCGCGCTCACGGCCACCTCCCTTTCATATCAGGGCCACATCCGCCGCCTCCAGGAGCTCTTCGAGAGGTTAGAAGCAAAGGCGCTCCGCCCAGGCGTCTCCTTCTCTGTTGCTAAAAGAGAGCTCATACAGTGGAGGACCCCAAGCCAGAGGCACTCCAAGAAGTGCCTCTCCCCCATCCAGATCTAAGGGCAGCTGTTCTGCCCCCGGGACTCAAAACGATAGCTAGGGTACTGGTTCACGCCCACCCTAGACTCCTGCCCCCATTTCTCACACTGACTGGCACTCGCCTAGGGAGCCTTCGCTCTCATCAGACTCCTCAGCCCCCCGGGCGCAGGTCTCGCCCCGTACCTATGCCACAGACTGGCAACATCCCTGATGGCCCCAATCCTGCTGTATGGCGCAGACCTCTTCACAACCAGCGCCGGGGCCACGGCCTGGCTCAATACCTCCAGGCACAAGGTCCAGAGATGGACTACGAACGCCTTCTCAGCAATCCTAGACGCGATCCTCACGTTGGAATCCTGCCTTCCCCCTGTCCCTCTTCTGAAATCCCAACGGCAAAGTCTGGCGGCGCTCAGAGTCATATGCTCCCCGCCCGACGTGAACCCAGCAACGGCGCGCCTCCACCCCTCCTTCCCCTCTCTCTGAGGCCACCGGGCGCGCAACTCCTCAGGAGCTACGACAACGGGCCTCAAATCCATGGACATCCCCCTGAACTGGAAAACTCCACGACCCGCCCCTCCTATTAGGAACCACCTTTCGATACACATGGTGGCCCACAGAACCATACCATTCACCCACGGGCTGTCTCGGATGCCCATGATTAATTCTCACCTAGTTTCTCAGGCCCTAGCCGTCCCCCCTCCGTCCCTAATGGACAACACCTACTCCGCCTTGAAGAAAAGGATGAGGGAGGCCCTCCTCGAGGAGTGGTCTAGGCTCTTCCCCGCAGCAGGGTACTACCACCACCCCCCCTCCTTGAGCCCGCAGCCCTTCATGGGTTTGAACAAGTTCATAGCGGGTGTTAGGTGGTAGCTTCGGCGTGAGGTATTCCGACAGCTAGGACCTCAATCGTAATTATATCGGAGAACTCGTTAAGAAGACACGAGTAATGTAGGCTAGATATAATAACTTGCTTCGATATAGATC